>JAEIGA010001907.1_pt1 | contig 33207 bp, 16 predicted proteins | sample 9270691 | NCBI WGS metagenome assembly JAEIGA01 (sample SAMN17057246, study PRJNA624740) | gut metagenome | biome: biome; isolation source: fecal sample | host: Bos grunniens | place: China: Xizang | collected 2019 | reverse complement strand
TTGCTCTTGCGTGTGATGAGTCCCTCCGGGATTACGAGTTTGTACTCTCCCGGAGTATTGATTGCATTGAACGGAGTAATTGTAAGTACCTTTCCATTAACCTCGAAAGAGCATCCGTTGCTTCTTGTTCCAAGGTAAATCTGTGTCATTCCCATCATGTCGAAAGTACCCTCAATCTCCTCGCTGAACTCTACAGTGACAGTGGTGAGCTCTGCGACAGCCTCTGTCGGAGTTACGGCAACAACCTCGAATGGAACTTCAGGCTCCGGTTCAACAGTGATTTCGCGCTCGGTAACAACGATTGTAGAACCGGCATCATTGCTTGTCCAGTGGTTAACACCAACATTCTGTGCATTTATGTACTGGCCGGCCTTTGCGTTGAGCAGGCAGAAACCTGTCCCAGCAGCAGCATTGTCGTTTGCAATTGGAGCCATTGCGATGAATGCAGTAGCCTCGTCAAGGTTCTCAACGATTGTAACGTTGCCGCTACCTGTCGACTTGATTGCACCACCTGCCTTGTTCACCATCTTGAAACCTGTCCAGAGGTCACCTACGAAGCCCCATGTGTAGCTGTCGGCATTTGCTTCATCAATGGCAGTAATAAGTTCGCCATTAACCTTCCATGGCATTTCTGCACCGATACCGGGGTTTGTCATATAAGAGAGGTGGTTTCCGTGAATCTGTGCATAGTACCACTTTGTGGGCTCTCCCTCAGCAACCGCCTCGAATGGGAGCGCCTTGGTGATAGTGAGTTCAATGGTAACAGTCTCGTCACCGTTTACTGTGCCTTCGGGCTTTGCAGCACCGGTTACGCCGTAAGGTGCAGGGAACGTATAATCTGGGTATTCGCCGCCTGGTACTGCAACAACCTCCTGTGTTGCAACAACGTTGCCTTCATACTTGAACTGGTATGTGATGGTTACAACGTTGCTGAGCATTGCGAGAGCCTCTGCAGGATTAAAATCACCGGCCTCAATGAACGCAACAGCATTACCTGCGTCAACAGCGCTCCATCCGTCAATAATCATCTGCTTGCTACCGCCAAGGTTGATGTACTTGTTGTTGTATCCCTTGAAGTTTACACGTACACGGCATTCGCCAATTGAAGAAGCATCGGCAAGTTCAATGGCCTCGCCTCTGCCGGCGATGAGTGACTTGTCCGATTTTACGAACTTCTTTGCACCTACGCTGTAAAGATAGTAGTTCTCGCCATCTGCGCTCAATACAGCAAACTGTTGGTTTGTATCAGCTGAGTTTAATGTCAATCCTGCATCGTTTGTAGAGCAGAATGCGTCGTTTGCTACAGCCCAACCGCCACGGCTTGTTGTCGTTACGGTGTAGCATTTGTTCTGGTCGAACTCTTTGAGTTCGTTAGGATAATCGACAACTACAATAGTAGATGCTTCTGTGTCGATAATCTTAAAACGGTTACCCTGGTCTTCTGTTGTCCAGCTGTTTACTACAATGCCGTGAGCCAACTGGCCTGGTTCCTGTGAGTTCATTCCGTTCCCACCGATTGTCAATTTCCAGTTGTAGGTTGCATCGGATGACGGTGTCAAGCCCAATGCATCTTTTGCTGTATCGGAGAAACCTCCGTTGTTTGTTACATACTTGGCTGCTCCTACGCTGTATAGGTAGTAGCTGCCGTCAATTTTCTCAATCTTGAACTGCTGGTTTGCATCATCCCAGTTCTTTGCTACTGTAGATGTACCAAGGTTCGTTGCGGTGCTGGTAGAGATACCATCAGCATTCGCAGTCGTGTTGTACATCAGGAAACAGCGTGCGCTCTCAATGAAGTAGGTCTTGTCATTGCTCAGTTGTTCCAAGCTTGTGACAGTCACCTCTTGTGCACTTGCTGTCAAAAATGCAAACACAAACGACAAGAAAAGTGTAAACTTTCTCATAAATGTTGTTTTGGGGTTAATAAATAATATTGTGTGTTCAAATATTTGTCAAAACGGGTTGTGTGCCGGCATGTCTGTACAAGTGCTGCAATCTGATGCGTGGATACGCCGACATACAATATATGTATGAACTGACAAATTTATGTAAATTATTCTTTAAAACAATGAATTGTGCGCAGTTTTTTTAAAGAGAAATATCTTGTGGTACAACTTCATATCTATGAAGCATCTGCACGGGATTGTATGCGCGTTTTACTTGTCGCAGTCCGGGGTCGCCGAGGTCCTCTTCGCGGTTTACGAGTGATATCTGCGGGTGTGACTCGAGCATGTCGTTTACAAACAGTCTGTTTATGGCTTCGCTGCTGCCGGCTATACTGTGGTCGGCTTTTTCGATGTGTACATATAGAGTGCTGCCAAGTACCTCCCCCAATGTGAATGCGACAATTCTCCCGTCTATGCGCAGGATTCCTGCCGGTTGGTTGTAATGTGTTAGGTTTCTTACCGTGGCGAGGCACTGCCATTGCTCGTAGCAACGCATGTTGTCTTCTCTATTGTGCTGGCAGTCGCGGTTCGCGGCAAGGAATCTGTTTACCTCGGCAATGTCCTCTATTGTACATCTGCTGTATGAGTATTGGTGGTTCTCTGCCATGAATTTATTGTATCTGTTGCGCTTCTTGTTCAATGCTTTGCCTTGGAGTGTGGCAAGTGTGCGCGCATCATAGATGTAGTCGCTCCAACCATCGAGCAGCGTTGCCTTGTAGTCGGGGAGAATCTTCAGCAATTGTTCAAGATACGGCTCGGGAACTGCTGTGAGGTGTAGAGGAATGGAGTCGGCATCGCAGTGTTCCTGCAAGGTCTTTATTGCTTTGTCGGGTGGCATGTTCCCTATAGGCGGAAGGTATGCTTGTGTTTTCATGTCCTGCTGTGATTTGCATTGCAGGAACAGGGCCTCGTCGTGAATTGCAAATCGATAGTCCATGAAACGGGCCCACATTACGAGATTACCGGGGGTGTAGTCGCATGAAAGGGTGTGCTGTTGTAGGGCAAAAGGCAATAGACTGTCGACTGAATCTATTGTTATTGGACGGAATGTGAGCATCTCTTGTGATGAATAATTTAATTCAATCGGGCTGTGTCAGCGACACAGCCCGATGTGTTGTTTTTCCTATTATTTCTTGTCCATCTCTTCGGCTTGCGGACGTGGCTCCTTCTTTGCAAGAGTAACGACTTTATAGACATACTGTGTCATCCATTCCTGTGAGTGTCCGAGTTTCTCCTTGTATTGGCGTACGGAGTATACGGTGCGGAATGTTGCCTCATCTTTCCAGTTGTTCTTGGTGAGGATATCTGCAATAACCTTTTCTGTCATGCTGTAAAGCAGTTTGTGCATGAATCCCGGTACACGGAATTTCCATTTCATCAATGAACCTACAAGCATCATAAGGTCGTTGTTGAATCCTTGTACGGCAAAAAGATAGGGCTGTACATCCTGCATCTTCCTGCAGTTCTTCTTTATCGAAAGGTCAATCTCCTTGAAGAATGTGTCGTTCAGTCCGTAGAGCTGTTCGAGCATCTTCTTGCAACGTACACGTTCTGCAACACCAAGTTTGTTGTTCTGTGTGGCAACCTTGAGTGTGCGCTTGAATGTGGCAAGGTCGGGCAGCATGCTGATGTTTGTTATTCCAAGACCTGATGCAAGTACCGACTGGTAGTATACGCGTATCAGGGTCATGAAGTCTTCCATGCCGCCGATGCGCTCTTCTTTCTGTTTCTTTTTGAAAAAATTAAAGATTCCCATTATCTTCTTTTTATTTGTTCTTTTTTGCTTTTCTTATCCTTTCCTGCTCTTCGATCAACTTTTTCTGCTGCTCCTGCAATGCTTCGAGTCGTGCCATCATGTTGTTTCTCTTTGCAGGGTTGTTCTTGTTGCTTTCGGCATATGCCTCCATTTTTTTCAGAAGTTCGTCTTCGTTTATCGCGTGTCTCAGGTATATGTATATGCCGACACTGATTAGGGTCGAAATGAAGTAGTAGAAGTTCAGACCCGATGAGTATTCGTTAAGCATGAAGAAGAACATTATAGGCATAATGTACATCATCCAGCGCATAATCTTCTGCTGTTGTTCCATTTCGGGGCTGCCACCCATGCTTGGCTGCATCTTGCTCATGTAATATGTGTTCACCAGCTGTGTGAGGCAGAACAAGAGACAGAACAGGCTCAAGTGGTTGCCGATGGGCCATATATAGGTGTCCCAGCTGAGGATTGCGTCATATGAAGAGAGGTCGTGTGCCCACAGAAAACTCTGCTGGCGCAGTTCTATCGCATTCGGCACAAAGTTGAAGAGGGCGATGAACACCGGCATCTGTATGAGCATCGGCAGACAGCCGCCCATTGGGCTTGCACCATATTTTGTATATAGTGACATAACCTCTTGCTGCTTCTTCAAAGCATCCTCCTTTTTTGTGTATTTTGCGTTGACTTCATCTATATATGGTTTCAGTGCCCTCATTTTTGCCGATGAGACATAGGACTTCTTTGTGAAAGGGTATACAATCGCCTTTACAATTATTGTCAGCAGTATGAGTACCAGTCCCATGTTCAGACCAAGTCCCGAAAGCCCGTCGAAAAGATACATTATGAAGTACCGGTTTATCCAGCGTACTATCGGCCAACCGAAATATATGATTTCTTCAAGTTTGAGGTCTTCGTCGGAGTCGAGTGCCATGGTGCTGCAATCCTGCAATGTGCCGAATTTGTTTGGGCCGAAGTAGAACTGCAAGCCGGTCGACTCGTTGCCTGTGGGACTGAACGGTGTTGTCATCTCTGCAGTGAAACTTTTGAGGATGTTCTGTCCTTTCTCGACCTTTACCGATTCGAGGTCAACATCGTTGAACTCTTTGCCGGCAATGAGGATGCACGAGAAGAACTGGTTCTTGTAGGCAATCCATTTCATCGGCTCTGTGAATTTCTCGCTATCGCTATCCATTTCGCTCAAGTAGTCGCTATCATCGTCTATAGGCTTGTAGGTGAGGCTTGTGAAGCGTTGCTCGAAATCATATCCCAGCTCCTGTTGCCTTGCAATCTGTTTCCAGTCGATTCCAATGCTCTTTTTTGTGCTGAGCATGTTATCCATGTTCTTTGCTGTTATGCGCAGGTCGAGCATATAGCCGTGTAATACATAAGAGAAATCGATATGCTTGTCGGCGGCAAAAGCAAGACGCATTACAACCGAACTGTCACTCTTTTCTATAGGTGTGAAATAGAGCACGTCGGTACTGATGTTCTTCATGCCTTGCTTGCCTTCAAAAAGGAAGTTCAGGCTGTTGAAACCTTCTCCGTTCAGCTTGTCATTCCTGTCGAAAAGCACAAGGTTGCCATCCTGCTGGTCCTTGTATTCCTTGAGGGTTGCCGACGATATTGTTCCTCCAAGGGTTGAGAGGTCTACTTCAATCTTCTCGTTGGAGAGTTTTACTGTCTCCTCTTTGCCATTGAGAACACTGAAAAATATGTCGGTGGTGTCGTTCTTCTGTTTTTCGAACTCCTGTTGCAGTCTCAACTCCTCGGCTTCCTGTTCGAGCCTGTTCATTGCCTCAACTCTTGCAATGGAGTCGTTGTATCTTTTTTGCGCAACCAAAGCCTCTGCGCTGGGTTGGTTGTAATTGAAGTATCCAATCAGAACAAGTCCAATGAGTACATAGCCGATTAAGCTTCTTTTATCCATCTTTTTTATAAAGTTTTGTTTAGGTTTCCGGAGTTACGCATTTTGTCCCGACAGGGATTTTGACTGTGCCTCCGTGTCTTTCTGCGTAATTCCGCGCAAAGTTAGTAAAAATAACGATAACACGCGCTGTACATTCTATAAAATTGCTGTTTTTGAAAAATGTTGTCCTACTTTTAGATGTGCAAATGCTGAATTTGTATTATCTTCGCGAAAATTTATAAGGAGTAGCCATGCAATGGCCTTGCATGGCTCCGATGTTTATTAATGATAATTTGGAAGGTTGCTATGAGGACAGTGTTTCTGCAGATATTGTTATCTGTTTTTTCTTTTCAGTCAGTTCTGGCGCAGAACAACAGTGAACTGCTTGATTACTACAATGCAAAGATAGATGCAGAGGTCGAGGCCATGAAAGAGATACGCAGTGGCGCGGATGAGGGGAAGACCAACCATGTGTATGCAAAGATGTTCACCTCTCCGATATTGTACCACTCTGTTATAGGCAATGCTTTCGGAATAGAGGAGGAGACCGGTTGGGATACCGGTGGCGAAATGGCGATGGATGCCAAGCGTTCCGAAGTGATAGACAATATAATGCTCAATATGTACAGGACATCTCCCGGAATGGTGATGATGACCGAAGAGAAACTCCGCAAAGAAAAGCCGGTGTCGGCAAAACCGCTTTTGACAACTCCTGTATTGCAGATAGAGGACACCACCATGCCTTCAAATGTTGTAGGTGGCATGAAAACGACTGTGGTGAAACCCAATTACTGGAAATTTTCGGGAAAAGTTGCAATGAAGTTTACGCAGAACTATATATCGGGAAACTGGTTCCAGGGTGGAGAGAGCAACAAGACAATGCTTGCCGAGATAGATTTGAATATGAACTATGATGACAAGGACCGCATCACGTTCGTTAACCACATGGACATAGACCTTGGATTTGCAACCTCGAAAGCCGACACTTTGCATAGTTTCAGGACCAACACCGACAGGCTTAGACTGGAGTCGACACTCGGATACAAGCTTGTGAAGAATCTCGATTTGGCCGCAAAAATGAAACTCGAATCGCAGATGTTGCCCAATTATCCTATAAACAGCCATGATTTCGTTTCAAAGTTCATGGCACCTTTTGATGCCAATTTCTCGTTGGGTCTCAATTATAAACCTTCTTGGGAGAACTTTAAACTTGAAGTATATCTTGCACCCTTGTCGGCATACAACTACCGCTTTGTCCGTTATGGAGAGCTTGCTGCCCGTTACGGCATTCGTGAAGGTCGTCATCACAAGGAGGATTTCGGTACCCAGCTGGTGGTTACAATCCCTTCGATGCGGATATTCAAGATTGTAAATATGTGGTCAAAAGCCGAGTACTATACCAACTATGCCCGTGCGTTCTTCCATTGGGAGACGAAGTTCGATGTTGAACTGAGCAAGTATTTTTCGGTTTCTCTTAACATGCATGCACGTTTCGATGACAGCGCTCCCGGATTATATGATGCCGACTATGGCTATTGGCAATTCAAGGAGCTGATGACACTTGGTGTATCGTACTCTTGGTGATAAATAAAGAATAATTGCCTGACAATGAATCTTGCTTCAATATTCCCGGTAACCGAACCAACTTGGATATTCCTTGGGGTCTTGTGTATTGTACTTTTTGCTCCGTTGATATTCAATAAGTTACGCATGCCTCATATCATAGGCATGATTCTTGCCGGTCTGCTTGTCGGCCCTCATGGATTCAATATACTTGTGCGTGACGACAGTTTTGAACTGTTCGGCAAGGTGGGGTTGTACTATATCATGTTCCTCGCAAGTTTGGAGATAAACATGCAGGAGATGAAAATGGCGAAAGGGGGTGCCTTGATGCTTGGTCTTGCAGTATTTGCAATACCTATAGCCCTTGGCATGTTTGCCAACATGTTCATTCTTGAATTCAGCTTTATAGCCTCTTTGTTGCTTGCGAGCATGTATGCATCCTATACGCTCATATCATATCCTATCGTAGCGCGATATGGTCTCTCGAGGCTGCGTTGCGTGAATTTTGTTGTCGGAGGAACGATAATAACCGATACACTTACTCTTTTTGTGCTTGCTGTCATTGCCGGGACATTCACAGGCAAGACCGATATATGGTTCGTGCTCCTGATGCTTGCGAAACTCATGGCAATAACAGGTGTGATTGTCTTCTTTTTTCCACGTGTGGCGCGTTATTTCTTCAGGACATACAACGACAGCGTAATACAGTATATCTTCGTGCTGGCGATGCTGTTCCTCGGTGCCGGCATGATGGAACTTGCCGGGATGGAGGGTATACTCGGAGCCTTCATTACCGGTCTTGTACTGAACAGGCTCATTCCGCATTCGTCGCCATTGATGCGCCGTATAGATTTTGTGGGCAATGCGATATTCATTCCCTATTTCCTCATCGGTGTGGGTATGATGATTGACATCAGTGTACTCTTCAACGGTGGCAGTTCGTTTATTGTGGCGGCTGTGATGATTGTGACGGCTCTTTCGGGAAAATGGATTGCATCGCTTCTTGTTGCCGGAACATACCGTATGACATCTAACGAGAGGAATCTGATGTTTGGCTTGAGTACTTCGCAGGCGGCTGCTACTCTTGCCGCAGCGATTGTCGGTCATGGCATAATTCTTGAGGATGGCTCGCGATTACTGAACGATGATGTGCTCAACGGTACAATTCTTCTCATCCTTGTAACATGTATTGTAAGTTCGATAGTCTCCGACAAGGCTTCAAGGAATCTTGTCCTTTCTGTCGACAAACTTGTGAAGCCGATAGCCAACAACTCCAAGAAGACACTGCTTGCACTTGCCAATCCGAATATGGTCGAGAAACTTATGGACCTTGCGTTGCTGGTGCGGAAAGAGAACAGCCAAATCCCCCTGTCGGCAATCACGGTAGTAATCGATGAGGATAAGAAACGCCATGCCGGGAGCAAGAAGGTCCTTGAGATTGCAGCAAACATCGCAGCATCTGTAAATGTACCGTTGCTTACAAAGATGCGCCTTACGACCAACCTCGCGCACGGAATCATACATGAAGTCAAAGAGAATGATTACCGCGAACTGATACTTGGTTTCCACCAGAAAGAGACAGCCAATGACAGTTTTCTTGGAAATGTGCTTCCCGAAGTCCTGAATGCGCTCGATTGCCAGGTTGTAATGGCACGCATGAATATTCCTTTGAACACCGTGCGCATGATACATATTACGTTCCCTGCCAAAGCCGAGTACGAGGCCGGTTTTTCATATTGGGTCGAAGAGACGGCGCGTATGGCAAGTGGTTTGGGGTGCAGGATTTCCTATCATGGTCATCCGGGAACTCTTGAACGCATTGCAGCGATGCTGAAAGAGTATTCGCCGATAGAAGCGGATTTTTTTGAGACTGATGGCGGCAATGACCTCAAACGTCTCTCAAAGATAATACACAAAGACCATCTTCTTATAATCGTAAGCGCACGAAGAGGGTCAATATCGTTCCGCCCCTCACTCGATCATGTATTTGTGCAGTTGCAGCGTGATTATCAGGATACCAGCGTGTTGCTCATATATCCCAACGGCTTTAAGGTCGAGGGTGGTGAGACTCATTAGCGGTATGGGTTTTTCAATGTCCACAGGCACAATGGCCTGCACACGGCAGGGCTTTCCGCTGTCTCACTTACAGTGCCGGATTGTTTTTGGAGATTACCTGTGTTGTTGTTTTAATCAGCATAAGTAATTTCAAATAAATTCCGGTACAATAAAAAAGGGCAGAGTCATACAGCACAAGCGTAAGGTAGAATATCTCCTGTATTTCATTAAAATTCCAATGTTCCGCCGGCGGTAATGTCGTGGTGCGTTATTGTTGTGCCCTCAATTCTCTTGCCGTTTAGTATTGCATGGCAGTGGGGGTGTCTCTCTTTGTCGGCTTTAATGATGAATTTCCGGTTGTCCGGCCGGTTTATTATGATTTTATCAAATAGCGGTGCTCCAAGCTCATATTCACCACTTGCCGGGTCAATGGGGTAAAGACCCATCGCACTCATCACATACCATGCCGACATCTGTCCACAGTCCTCGTTCCCACACAGGCCATCGGGGGCGTTGCGGTAGAGTTCATCCATAATCTGTGATACATACTGCTGTGTCTTTTCGGGCTTGCCGATGCGGTTGAACAGGTATACCACGTGGTGACTCGGTTCGTTGCCGTGAGCATACTGTCCTATCATGCCTGTGCTGAATATGGGCAGTTCGGCATTTTGAGCCGGTGCATATGTGAACATACTGTCGAGCTTCTGTGTGAATCTCTCCTTGCCCATCATGTTTATAAGACCGTGAACATCGTGCTGCACGCTCCACATGTAGTGCCATGCATTGCTCTCACATATATGTGGAGTGTATTCGTCGGGGTTGAACAGTGGTTGAAAATCTCCTTTGCTGTCACGAGGCTGCATGAATGTAGTGGCCGGATTGTATACGTTGCGCCAGTTGCCGGCACGTTTGTAGAATATACCGGCAATGCTGTCTTTTCCCATGGCTTCTGCCATTCGTGCAATACAGTGATCGTCGTATGCATATTCGAGTGTGCGTGACAATGACCAGTTGTCGGCATTGTAGCTGTCGGCCACGTCATAAGGAACATAGCCAAGTTGCTTGTATAGTCCTATGCCACGGTATCCGTCGCTGTTGGCTGTGGCGACGCATGCCGCAAGAGCTTTTTCTGCATCGAAACCGCGGAATCCTTTGAGGTAGGCATCGGCGATTACGGGCACGGAATGATAACCAATCATCATGTCGGTTTCGCTGCCCCACATGTTCCACACAGGTAACCTGCCATGCTGTTCGTGGAAGAGCAGGAGTGACTTTACCATGTCGTCGACTCTTTCGGGAACCACAATTGTGTACAAGGGATGTGCTGCACGGAATGTGTCCCACAGCGAGAAGGTTGAATAGTTTTTCATGTTCTTTGCCATGTGGTTCTTGCCGTCGGCACCGCGGTAGAGACCGTCGGCATCGCAATAGAGCGTGGGTGCAAGCATTGTGCGGTATAGTGCCGTGTAGAAGCATACTCTATGGTCGTGTGTGCCACCTATGACATCTATGCGCGACAGGTGCTTGTTCCAGTTCTTCTTTGTCTCTTTGCGGTATATGTCGAAATTATAGTGCGTCGCTTCTGCGTTGAGGTTCTTTTCTGCTCCTGCAAGCCCTGTGCCCGAAAGTGCAGTCAGAACGGTCAGCTGCCGTTCACTATCAAGCTGGAATGTAAGTCGTACAGTACCTGCGACCTTTTTTATTGTAGTGCCGTGGGGAATCGCTGCACTGTTGCATTTCATCGATGCAATGGGTAGTGAAAAGCGTGTACGGAAATAGACCTCTTGTCTGCGGGCCCAACCGTCGGAGAAACGGTAGCCTTCAATTGTGTTGCTGTCAACCTGCACGATGTAGGTATCGGTTGTTGCATCCCAGTTTGTTGCTTTGCCAAGGTTGATAAGTACCATCGCTGTGTCGGTAGGATAGGTGTAGCGTTGTATACCGCAGCGCTCTGTAGCTGTCAGCTCTACATCGATGCCGTAGCTGTCAAGATGCACCTTGTAATACCCGGCCTCGCACTCTTCCCGTTCGTGACTGAAAAGCGAGTGCACGCCGAGCGGTGCGTCGGCAATCCTCAAAGGGGTGGTGACAGGCAGGAAACTTATATCGTAAAGGTCGCCGGCCCCTGTCCCACTCAGGTGTGTATGGCTGAACCCGGCTATGGTGCTGTCGGGGTAGAAATAGCCTGCAATCCAGTCCCAACCGGGCTGCCCGTTGTCGGGGCTCAACTGTACCATGCCGAAAGGAGCCTGTGCTCCGGGATATACATTCCCTTTGTAGTCGGTGCCTATAAGTGGATTTACGAGCGAAGCATAATCGGTTTCATTCTGTGTGCTGCACGAAAACAGCATCAGTATTGCTATTGTTGTGAATACGTTTTTCATGTCGAATTGTCCATTTTGCGCTAAGATAGCAAAAAAAGACAACAGTGCGCTGTTGTCTTAATGTTTCAGTAAAAAAGATTCTTATCATTGACCTGCCAACTTTTGTTTTGTAACCGCAATCCACGCGGCACGGACTCTGTCCGTGCTACGCGTGAGTATTGCTCAGATGGCAGGTCGATAATTCTTGCTCGCAAAAATTATTCCCAATGGAACGGTTCGAATTGCGAATCCTTGTCGACCCAGCTTGGCTTGCGCATCGCATATATTATGAATGGTGCACCGACCACTATCACGCATCCTATTATCAGCACTGCATACCACACGGCATTGCTGCCGACAGATATCTGTGCCGGAGGAATAAAACTCAGCACGAAGGCAAGAAGACTGCCAAGGAACCCCACTCCTGCAACAATCCACATTGTAGCGTTGCCGCTCTTGCCCAGACGGAACGGGCGCTGTGCATTCTTCATGTTGTATCTGAGATATATCGCTGCTGCGAACATCAATAGGTACATGATGAGGTAGAGAAGTACGGTCAGCTGCGACAGTATCTGGTAGAAACTCTGCACCGACGGCATTACCACGAACAGCAGACTGAGTAGGGTAACTATTCCGCCTTGAATGAGAAGAATGTTCTTCTGTACACCTATGCTGTTGCTTTTCTGCATGAACGGAGGCAGATATCCGGCCTTGCCTACAGCAAATATACCTTTTGACGGTCCCGAAACCCATGTGAGCACTCCTGCGAGCACACCGAATGCAAGCGCTACAGCAATTACCGGCGACAGCCACGACATGCCCACAAACTTGAAGTAGTTGTCGAATCCTACAAGCAAGCTCTGTGTGAGGTTGATATCCTTTTGAGGAATGATGATGCCAAGCGAGAATGTGCCGAGTACAAATATGAGCACTGTTATTATAGCCCCGAGGAACACGGCTCGTGGGTAGTTACGGCTTGGATTTTCCATGTCTTTCACATGTATTCCGGTCATCTCCATTCCTGCGTAGAAAAGGAATATTCCCGATGCGAGTACAAGGTTGTCGAGTTTTGTGATGTCCGGGAAGAAACTGCCGCCGAAGTCCATTTGCGACTTGCCGCCTGCAAGCAGATATATTATGGCAAGCACCACAAGCAGGGCTGCCGGGATTATGGTTCCCACAAGACCGCCGATTTTTGCCACCTTGCTCACCCAACCCAATCCTTTCAGCGAGATGAGTGTTGCAGCCCAGTATATGGCAAGCACCACCGCCAATGTATAGAACTTGTTTGATGCGAGTGTCATGTCCTCGCTGCTGTCAAACCCTATGAATGCCAACGATACAGCTCCGAATGTAAGCACAGTGGGGTACCATATTGTACTCTCGACCCACTGTAGCCAAATGGCGACAAAACCTGTCCGTTTGCCGAAAGCTTCGCCTACCCAGCGGAACACACCGCCTTGCTTGTCCTGGAACATTGCAGCAAGCTCTGCTGCCACAAACGATGTGGGGATAAGAAACACAAGAGCCGCAAACAGATAATAGAATGCCGAACTTATACCATACTCTGCTTCGGCCGGCAGTCCGCGCAACGATACCACTGCTGTCACATTCATAATGGCCAGTGTCGCCACGCCCAACTTTACACTTTTGTTCAAAGTAGAAGACATAATTTACAGTTTTGAATAAGATAATAATATGCATTGAGAACAAATAATGTTTTCAGTTGGTTCATGATGCTTTCAGTTTTGTGTTAAAGTTTGTATACATATTTTATAGCTTGCAATAAGAGTGTAATTTTGCAGTCACATACCATAAAAGTAGAAAGGAATGGTTAAAAGAATAATGGATTCTTCCCGCATGGCAGAAAACGGTGAGTCTCTCTTTGCAGAAGCAGCAACTGCAATGTTCTACTCGGATGAGGAGATAATGGAGGCCTTTAACCCTGCGGAAGCCGAGGAGTTCATTGCTTTGCGCAAGAAGGCTCTTCGTGAGATGTTGTCTTTAGGTTATACAGCAGATGATGATGCCGGATTCTCCGGTTTCATGGCGGCCGAGAGTGATGAGACTGGATACGGTGTTTCGGACGAATAGTATATGCTGTTATTTTTATGTGGAATGGAGCTTGGTATGCTCCTGTTCTTTCTGTGTACAATAAGAGAAGGCAGCCTGTAGCTGCCTTCTCTTATTTATATGTTTAAGGTGCTGTTTTATTGTACCTCTGTCTCTTCATTGCTCCAGTCGAGCTTTGCCATACGCTGATAGCTTGCGTAGCGCTTCTTCGCCATGCCCTCGGCTGCGGCGAACAGTTCGTGTGCCTCAGACGGGAATTGCTTTGCAAGTGAAGCATAACGCACCTCGCCCTGCAGGAACTCCTGGAATTTCTCCCACTGCGGTTCCTTGCTGTCGAGAGTGAACGGATTCTTGCCCTCGTCCTCAAGCGCAGGGTTGTAGCGCCACAAGTGCCAGTAACCGCACTCAACGGCTGCGGCCTGTTCTGCCTGAGCCTTGCCCATACCCTTCTTGATACCGTGGTTGATACATGGAGCGTATGCGATTACAAGTGACGGACCGGGGTATGCCTCGGCTTCACGTATAGCCTTGAGGCACTGGTCGTAGCTTGCGCCCATTGCAATCTGTGCTACATATACATATCCGTATGTTGTGGCAATCATACCGAGGTCCTTCTTGCGTATGCGTTTTCCGGCTGCCGCAAACTTGGCGATAGCACCAAGAGGAGTTGCCTTTGAAGACTGTCCGCCGGTATTTGAGTAAACCTCTGTGTCAACCACAAGAATGTTTACATCCTCGCCCGATGCGATAACGTGGTCAAGACCGCCGTATCCTATGTCGTACGAAGCACCGTCACCACCGATAATCCACTGTGAGCGTTTTACAAGGTACTGTTTTATTGAGAGAATCTGCTGGCTTGCATCGCTCTCGAACTCTTCGCATGCCTTGATGATAGCCGGAGTAATCTCCTTTGTAACCTCAGCATTGTTCTTGTTGTCAATCCACTTCTGTGCAAGAGCCTTTACATCTTCCGGACAGCTACGATATGTCTGTATTTCAGTCAGCAGTCTTTCGAGACGTGCGCGCATCTTGTTCTCGGCGAGTTTCATACCCAAACCGAACTCACAGAAGTCCTCGAACAGCGAGTTGCCCCATGCCGGTCCTTCACCCTTTTCGTTGGTGGTGTATGGAGTCGATGGAACCGAAGCTGTGTAGATTGAAGAACATCCTGTTGCGTTTGCAACAACCTGACGGTCGCCGAACAACTGTGTAAGCAGTTTCACATACGGTGTCTCTCCACAGCCCGAGCATGCTCCTGAGAACTCGAACAACGGTGTCGCGAACTGTGAGTTCTTCGGGTTGCTCTTTACGTCTACGAGTGACTGCTTGCTCTTCACGTTCTTCACGCAGTAGTCCCAGTTTGCAGCCTCCTGCATCTCCTGCTCCAGCGGAACCATTGTGAGGGCCTTGCCTCCCTGCTTTGGATTGCCCGGACAGATATCCACGCAGTTGCCACAACCAAGACAGTCGAGAACACCTACCTGTATTCTGAACTGCATGCCTTTCATTGCAAGAGGAGCCTTCATTTCTATCTTCTCTGCATTGAGCCCTGCAGCCTCGCTCTCGTTCATTACAAACGGACGTATACATGCGTGTGGGCAGACGAATGAACAGCGGTTACACTGTATACAGTTGGCAGCATCCCATTTCGGAACGAATGCGCTCACTCCGCGTTTCTCATATGCCGATGTTCCTACAGGCCATGTACCGTCTTCAAGTCCCTTGAATGCCGAAACAGGCAACTGTGCACCCTTCTGTGCATTGATGGGGCGTACAATCTTTGTAATGAATTCAGGCTCGTCGCGTTTAGGCTCGACATCTGCAGGAAGCTTTGACCAATTGGGGTCAATAGCCAACTGCCTGTATTCGCCTCCACGGTCAACCGCTGCATTGTTCTTGTCCACAATATCCTGTCCCTTCTTGCCGTATGACTTCACGATGAACTTCTTCATCTGCTCTACTGCAAGGTCAACCGGGATAACTTGTGTAATGCGGAAGAATGCGCTCTGCAGAATAGTGTTCGTGCGGTTGCCGAGTCCTATTTCCTGAGCAATCTTTGTTGCATTGATGTAGTATACAGTGATATTGTTGTCGGCAAAGTACTTCTTGATATTGTTAGGCAGGTTCTTTGCAAGTTCCTCGCCCTCCCATATTGTGTTGAGCAGGAATGTACCACCCTTCTGAAGTCCGCGTGTAACATCGTACATGCGCAGATATGCCTGTACGTGGCAAGCCACGAAATTAGGTGTGTTCACAAGGTATGTCGAACGTATCGGGTTGTCACCGAAACGAAGGTGTGAACATGTAAAGCCACCCGATTTCTTTGAGTCGTATGAGAAGTATGCCTGACAATGTTTCTTTGTGTTGTCACCGATAATCTTTACAGAGTTTTTGTTGGCTCCGACGGTTCCGTCTGCACCAAGGCCGTAGAATTTCGCCTCGAACATGCCGTCAACAACAGCAATCTCCTCCTTCTTTGGCAGTGAGAGGAATGTCACGTCATCCTCGATACCCAATGTGAAGTGGTTCTTCGGCTCGGGCAATGCAAGGTTCTCGTAAACACCCATGATTATTGCCGGTGTTGTGTCGCAAGAACTCAATCCGAAACGTCCGCCAACGATAATCGGGTCAATCTCTTTAAGTTCCGGAGTATTTGTGAATGCCTCCACAACATCAAGATACAAAGGCTCTCCGTTGCTTCCCGGTTCTTTTGTACGGTCGAGTACGGCAATGCGTTTCACGCTTTTCGGCATTACGGCTGCAAGATATTTTACAGAGAAAGGACGATAGAGGTGAACGCTTACGAGTCCCACCTTTTCGCCTCTTGCTGTTATGTAGTCGATAGCCTCCTTTGCAGCCTGTGTGGCAGAACCCATGACGATGATTACGCGGTCGGCATCTTCTGCTCCGTAGTATGTGAAAGGCGCATAGTTGCGTCCTGTGATAGCAGAAATCTCCCTCATGTATTCGGCAACGATGTCGGGAACAGCGTTGTAGAACGGGTTCTCGCTCTCTTTATGTGTGAAGAATGTTTCGGGGTTCTCTGCAGTACCGCGTACGACAGGCGATGTGGGGCTCAATGCTCTGTTGCGGAACTCCTGGATGCAATCCCAGTCAACAAGCGGAGCAATCTCCTCCTGTTCGATAAGTTCTATTTTCTGAATTTCGTGTGATGTGCGGAATCCGTCGAAGAAGTTCATGAACGGGATGCGGCTCTTGAGAGTCGAGAGGTGTGCTACGGCAGCAAGGTCCATAACCTCCTGCACGGAGCCTTCGCAAAGCATGGCGAAACCGGTTTGGCGGCAAGCCATTACGTCCATGTGGTCACCGAAGATACTCAGTGAGTTACCTGCCAGTGAACGTGCCGATACATGGAATACTGTAGGCAATTTCTCACCGGCAATCTTGTACATGTTCGGAATCATCAGCAGCAGACCCTGCGAAGCAGTGAATGTTGTTGTCAACGCGCCGGCCTGCAATGAGCCGTGTAGCGCACCGGCTGCACCGCCTTCAGACTGCATTTCCTGTACCGATACAGTTTCACCGAAAAGGTTTTTTCGGCCTTGTGCTGCCCACTCGTCAACATATTCTGCCATTGTTGATGATGGGGTGATAGGGTAGATTGCAGCTACCTCGGAAAACATGTAGGCGATGTGAGCCGCCGCCTGGTTTCCGTCACAAGTGATGAATTTTTTTGCTTTTGTCATAACGCAATTTAATTAGTGTGAATTATAATATTTCCGTTATTTTATCCAATATCTTCTGTGTCAGTCCTGTTTTCGGTATCGTCTCTTCACTTTCCGGAGCATGCCGACCGACGTACAAAATCATACAAAAGTACAAAATATTTGAAAACACCTCTATAAATAAGCGCGAAAAAGAGTATTTTTGTAATTATTTTTGGTTATGCACACTATAAGGATTTTTTTAATAACACTTTTTTTGTTCTTCTTGTTGCAGTCGTTCTCATATGCCAGGGATTATCCTAAGTATGAGTACCGTGCTGTGTGGCTTACAACCATCGAGAATCTCGATTGGCCGCGTACTCTTGCCGTGTCTCCCTCCTCGGTCGAGAAGCAGAAACAGGAACTATGCACTCTTCTCGATTCTCTCAAGATGTTGAATGTGAATACAGTCCTGTTGCAGACCCGTGTTCGTGGCGATGTCATATACCCTTCGCGTATAGAGCCTTTCTCCCATGTGCTTACGGGTGTGGAAGGCAAGCACCCCGGCTACGACCCGCTTGCTTTTGCTGTTGACGAGTGCCACAAGCGTGGTCTCCAGCTCCATGCCTGGATTGTCACCATGCCTTTGGGCAAGGATGATCACATAAAGCGTCAAGGCAAGCTGGCACTCTCACGTAAAAGGAAGGAGTTGTGTACCCGTTACAATGGCGCATGGTATATGGAACCGGGCAACCCGGCAACCGACGAATATATTGTCGCATTGGTAAAGGAGATTGTAAACGGGTACGATGTCGACGGCATACATCTCGATTATATACGTTATCCCGACCGTACAAAAGGCTATCCCGACGGTCAGTTGCATCGCCGTTATGGTGGCGGACGTTCTCTCGCTTCATGGCGCAGGTCGAATGTTACCCGTATGGCGCGTGCTGTCTACAGCTGCGTAAAGGAACTTAAACCATGGGTGCGTGTGAGTTGTGCCCCACTCGGCAAGCACGACGACCTTTCCCGTTACAGTTCTCTCGGCTGGAATGCCCACGATGCAGTCTTTCAGGATGCACAGGCATGGCTCCGCGAGGGGATAATGGATATTATCTTTCCGATGCTCTATTTTAAAGGCAACAATTTCTATCCGTTTGTTCGTGATTGGCAGGAGAATTCATATGGTCGTCACATAGTGCCGGGTATAGGTGTCTATCGTCTGCAACCGCAGTATGGCGGTTGGCCAAAGCTTGAGATAGAGCGTCAATTGAGTACGTCCCGTGAGGCCGGCACACATGGTACGGCAATGTTCCGTACGGCTCATCTTGTGGGGGATGCCGGCGGTTCTCTCGCACTTTATTCCAAGTTGTATCCGGCACCGGCACTTGTTCCTCCGATGGACTGGGCCTCTCCGGCTCCTGATGCTCCCGACGGTTTTGAGGCAGTGCGTACATCGGGGGGTGTAGAGTTGTGTTGGAAAACTTCGGCTGCAGAAGACGGTATGCCGTCAATTCGTTATAATGTGTATGGAGCATTGAATGATACGGTAGATGTGGCATCTGCACGCAATCTGCTTGCATCTTCCCTCGATTCCGTTTCATACAGTTGGCAGTGCCGTACATCCGCGGCAATGAGCGTAGCCGTTACTGCCGTTAATGCATTCGGCGTAGAGAGTTCTCCGGCAGTATTGGTGTTGCCAAGCGAATCGGGCAGCGCAGTCTGTGAACTCACCCTTCCCGAACTGTCGGGGTGGGGATACCGCATCGAGGTCTCCGATATGTATGGCCGTGTTCTTTATAATGGCCGTTATAGCCGCAAGATAGGTGTACGCGGATTGCAGGGAGGGCATTACACTCTCCGTGTGTACGACAGGCATGGAGCGCTGGTCGACAAGGTACGCTTTATGCGCTGATTTATGTTTTAAGGATTCTGTTTTTTGTCCTTTCTGCCGAAAAGCGAGAAATTTACATAACGCTTCGGGTTCTGTTTAAGGTCCTCAAGCAGTGATTTGGCAGCATCGCAAGTGCTGTTCAGCCTGTTGTAGAGAGTGCTGTCGTTCAGCAGCATTCCTGCAGTGCCGTTGCCGTTGTTGAGTTTTGCTGTAATCTCCTCGATGTTGGCTACACTCTTTTCAAGTGATTCGAACAGGAGTGCAAAATCCTTTTCGCTTAGCTGTGATGTTATCTTCAGGATGTCGTCCTCTATCTGCACTATTTTGTTGGCAACATCGGGCACTTCGTTTGACAGTAGGGTGTTGAGCCGTGCAGTCGTTCCGTTAAGCTGTTTTGTCAGTTCCTCAATATTGTTTACAGAGTTTCCTATTGCAGGGTTGGCAAGTATGGTGTTCAGCGATACTAATACCGAATCAATCTTCGGCATCATTGCCGCAACCTTCGGAATCATCTCCGCAGCCTCTTCCATGGCTCCGCCGTTCAGGTATCCGATGAGAGTGTCGCCGGCGGCAAGCAGTGTCTTGCCGGTTCCCAGTTTCAGGCTTATGGTGCTGCTGCCGAGCATCTTGTTGTTCACCTCTGCATGGCTGTCTGCCGGTATGTCGAGCCTGTTGTCTATGTCAATCTCAACAACAACGCCTTCGCGTCTCTTGAAATCGTAGATGATGTTGCTTACATTACCCACCTTGTATCCGTTCAGGAATACCGGGCTTGCGTTGACAATCTCGCCGATGTTATTGAATTTTACATAGTACTTCTCGCCATCCTTGAATACATCGATTCCTTTGAAGAAGTTTATGAGCAGATATATAATCAGCAGTGCCAGTATTCCCAGCAATCCTACCTTCAGTTCTTTTGAAAACATCTTTCCTTTATCCATTATCTTGATTTTTTGAAAATCCTTATAGCTTCCTGTGTATTCACCTTTTCGCCGTCAATGAATGCGACGATGAAAGCGTCTTTGAATTTCTTGGAAATCTCTTTCCTTTGCTTGAGTATCTTGTTGTAGTCCTCGCTCTCCCCGTATGTGTATTTGTACTTGCCGTTCTCCACGTAGTAGCCGGCATTGACATTCTTCAGTTTCTTGTCACCTTTCTTCAGTTTCTTGTCCGCAACGAGAATCTGCACCTTGAACACAGGCTTCCCTTTTTTTGCCTTGGCACTACTCTTGTTTTCCGCCTCTCTCGTCGTGCTTTTTGTGTTGTTGCTCTTTGGGCTGTCTATAGCAACATTCTCCGCCGGCAGCTGCTCTGCATCGTCGATATCGGTCTCAATCTCCTTCGATGCTTTCTTTCCTCCTTTGCCATAGACCCTGTAATACTCGGCAAAACCGTCGAAAATGCCTCTTGCGAGTTTTCTTTGTCCCTCTTTCGATGCCAGTACCGATTCGTCTTTGCTGTTTGTTATAAAGCCGAGTTCTACAAGAATGCTTGGCATTACAGTCCTGTGCAGCACGAGGAATCCTGCCGACGAAACGCCGCGGTTGTGCAGGTTACTTCTCTTTACCATTCCCTTCTGCACCATTTGGGCAAGCTCGGCGCTCAGCTCCATGTCGTGGCTGCGGATAAGCTCGAATATGATGTAACTCTCGCTTGAGCGAGGGTCGAATCCCTTGTACAGTTCCTCGAAGTTGTCTTCGGAGAGGATAACCTCATTCTCATACATCGCCGCCTTCTTTGCCTCGGCGCTGCTTCCTGCACCCAGCGTGAAAGTTTCGCATCCGTGTGCCGCTCTCGACTTGTTGGCGTTCGAGTGTATCGATATGAACAGGTCGGCGTTTGCATCGTTTGCGATGCCGGCACGTCTCACAAGCGGAATCTTTACGTCGGTAGTGCGTGTAAAGATTACCTTGACCTCGGGATACTCGTCTTTTATCATGTCGGCAAGCAGCCTCGACACGCTCATATTCACATTTTTCTCTTTCGACTTGAGTCCCAATGCTCCCGGGTCCACACCGCCGTGACCGGGATCTATGACCACAGTGAACTGTTTTTTCTTTCCCTTTTGGGAGTGTGCAGTATTAGTTGCTGCAAAAAACAGCAGCAGAATCAAGAAGAGTCTTGTGCAGGCAATCCTGTAACCCATAGTCAATATCTGTTCAGTGTGTTATAAGCCCATTCAACCAATTATCGGCAAAATTAATCTATTTTTTACAACCCACAAATACGGATTTGCGATTTCGTATTCTCTTCTGCCAAAAAACAGTGTTTTTGGCATGTTGCGTGCTTTGTCTGTTTCTGTTTTTCAAATTTGTCAGTGAAAAAGGCTGCTCGAAAGGTTGTGCCACCCATATTTTTTTGTATTTTCGCGTGGTTTGTCAAAGACAATACCGTTTCAACAAGTATTCAAAATAAAACAGATAAGATGAAATATATAGAATTCAATGTCCGCTATGATGTTGTCGGCAGTGGTGTCATCTACCTGCACTATACTCTCAACGACAACGGTAATGCCACTCATGGTGTATTGTCGTTGCGCGAGATACATAAAGGGTTGTGGCAAGGTTCCATGGATGTTCCGGCCGAGTATGACCACATATGCTACGGATACGAACTGCTTGTCGACGGGAAACGTGCCTGCTGCGAATGGGGCTTCACTCCGCATCATTTACGCTTCAACTGTGTGAACAGCAAATACATAGTCAACGATATGTGGCTCGATTCTCCTGCCGGCTATTATACGCAGACGAATCTTTTCCGCTTTTTCGACCGGAATGCATCCTTGCTCGACCAGCCGAGTGTGAACTGGTATAACCGCAGTGTCACTTTTTCTATTTATGTGACCGGCTTGCGCAAGGGCGAGCGTCTTCATCTTGTTGGTGAGGCACCGGTGCTCGGTTCCTGGGAGCCCTCAAAGGCGCTCCCCATGCAGCAGCGTGTTCCCAATCGTTGGAGTGTAACTTTCGATGTGAGTGAGCTTTGGTGTGGCGGTCTCTATTATAAGTTCATAGCAGTGGGCGAGGATGGTTCTGTGCGTTGGGAGAGTGGCGACAACCGCCATATCCTGCTCCCCGATTTCGAGCCGTCTACAAACTATTTCTACCAGTTCGGCGAGCTCTGTTTCGATGCACCCTCCCTCCGTCTGGCAGGAACTGTGATTCCTCTTTTCTCCATGCGTTCGGAGCACGGGTGGGGCATAGGTGACTTTGGAGACATATGTCTCATGGCCGATTGGCTCTCGGCTACCGGTCAGAACATCCTTCAGCTGCTTCCGCTCAACGATACTACGGTACATGGCGGCAACGAGGACTCCTACCCGTATAACTGTGTCTCGGTATTTGCCCTCAATCCAATCTACGCCGACATGTCGCAGTTGCCGTGCCTTTCAAGTGACAAACGCAACGCCTATTACGCGAAAGAGCGCAATTCACTCAATCGTTTGCCTACGGTAAACTATGCGGCAGTCTACAGGCTCAAGATGAGCTATCTTCGCGAGTTGTTCGATGAGGCAGCTTCCGATGTTCTTGGCAGTGACGGCTATAAATCTTTCGTTGCCGAGCAGGAGCATTGGCTCAAACCATATTCCGTATTCCGTTTCCTGTCGGCACGCCTTCATAGTAATGTGTGGGATTGGGAAGCCTATCCCTCATACGACAGCAGCACATGGGAGCGTGTGACGGCAGAGTATTCCGATGCTTCCCGTGAACTCGCATTCCACAGTTATGTGCAGTATCTTCTGTATACACAACTTGTTGCAGCGCACCAATATGCCAACAGCAAAGGTGTTGCCCTCAAGGGAGACATCCCTATCGGTGTAGCGCCCAACGGTGTCGATGTGTGGTGCGAGCGCGAACAGTTCAATTTGCAGGTATCGGCAGGTGCTCCTCCCGATATGTTTTCCGCCGATGGTCAGAATTGGGGCTTCCCAACATACAACTGGGAACGGATGGCCGCCGATGGCTATGCATGGTGGCGCAGCCGTCTGCAATACATGTCGCGTTTCTTCGATGCCTACCGCATCGACCACATTCTCGGTTTCTTCCGCATTTGGGAGATTCCGCGCACATCGGGCAGTGGTCTGGCAGGCAGTTTCTCGCCCAATCTTCCGCTTTCAAAGGAGGAAATCGAGGCCACAGGTTTCGGTTTCGACGAGTTGCGTCATACGACTCCCTACATCGACGACACAATTCTGAAGAAATATTTCCCACGCAAGTCGCGAATCATAGCCGAGGCCTTTCTCGACAGGCAGTCCGACGGCACATACACCTTCAGACCCGAGATAGAGAATGCCAATCTACTCTCCTATTACATCTATGAACGTACCCCCAAACTGCCGGTTGCGATGAAAGAGTCCTTGTTGCGTCTTTTCGGCAGTGTGCTGTTCATGCGCGACTTAAATTCTCCGCAGAAGTTTGTTCCCCGTATACTCGGCAACACCACCGACAGTTACAACTGTCTCGACTTTGGCGACCGCATAGCATACGACCATATATACGAGGACTATTTCTACAACCGTCACACCATGTTCTGGTATCGTGAAGGAATGTGCAAGCTTGCTCCTCTTCTCGAATCTACATCGATGACCGCCTGTGGCGAAGACCTCGGTATGATACCGGCATGCGTGCCTTGGGTGATGAAGAATCTTCAGGTGCTTTCGCTTGAGATACAGCGCATGCCAAAACTGTATGGCGAGACATTTGCCTGCCCCGAGAACTATCCCTATCTTTCAGTGGCAACCCCTTCAACCCATGATATGAGCACCCTGCGAGGGTGGTGGCGCGAAGACCCGAAGCTCTCCCAGCAGTTCTACAACAACGTGCTTGGCTATGAAGGCGCGGCACCTGCCGAGATGAGCGGAGCAGTAGCCGCAGCCATACTCTCCGGTCATCTGCACTCCCCATCGGCATTTGCTCTCTTTGCATGGCAGGACTGGCTTGCCATGGATGAACGTCTGCGTCGCGACAACCCCGACGACGAGCGCATAAATGTGCCTTCCAACCGGGCCCACATGTGGAACTACCGTATGCACATCTCCATAGAACAGCTCATGGACGAGCGCGCTTTCAACAGCACAGTGCGCACCATGATTGCCGATGCAGGGCGTTTGGTCCGGGCAGAGGACAATAACTGAAACGTGCCGCAGCGTGGCAGGTACATAATACGAACAAGGATTTAAAACAACCGATAAAATGAAAAATACATTCCGTTCATCTATCATTTCAGGTGTGGCAGTAGCCATAGCCGGGTGGGGATATCTTGCTTTCCCTAATATTATTGGAGCAGTGCTCTTCTCGTTCGGTCTTCTCACAGTAGTCAACTACAAACTGAAGCTCTACACCGGTACGGCAGGTTTCATTCCCCTGCGCAGCGAAGACGGCAGTTCGCGCTGGATTAAGGCAATCGGTGAACTGCTCTTTATACTTTTTGGCAACATCTGCGGTTGTCTGCTTGTGTCACTGCTTGCCCGTATGTCGCCTATCGAGCTTGGAGAGTCGGCACAAAGGATTCTTGAGTCACGTTTGGCGATAGGCCCTTTGCGTGCAGGTCTGCTTGCCATAGGTTGCGGTTTCATCATGACTACGGTCGTGACATTTGCCCGTGAGGGCAAGCCCTTGGCTCTGCTTTTCGGTGTGCCTCTTTTCATAAACTGCGGCTTTCCGCACTGTCTTGCCGATGCTTTCTACTACATGACAGTTCCCGTTGCTTATACGGGTGCACATCTTGCCGATGTGGCAATGCTCTATCCCTGTCTTGTAGCAGGCAATTTCATCGGCTGTAATCTGTATCGTTTCATTGCTCCGAAGAACTGTTAGTCTTCGAACGGTGTCTTTCTGCCAATGTATTGATTATTATATAGAACTCACGTAAGTATAATGATTTATAAAATTTCATCCGCCCGGCATGCCGGGCGGATGAAATCATGTTTGTCGCTATTATCCTTATAAGGAATCCTGTTTATTTTACAATCACCTTCTTCCCGTTTACAATATAGATACCTGGCTTTGTAATCTCCTGAACTCTTCTGCCGGTCAGGTCATACACAGTTTTCGCTTTTTCATTTTCTGCATTCAGCTCGTCAACGCCGGTGTTGTTTGCCTCAACGCGTACAATCGTCCACATCGAGTTGTCGACAATGTCCGTTGTGCACACCACATTGTAATCGCTGTTCAGAGTGAGGTATGCACTCTCGTTCTTTGTGCTGAAGTATATCTTGCCGTCGTTACGGTAGTTTGCCTTGAACACCACAGCCGTGCTGCTGTCTGTTCCGCTGCACGATGTCCCGAGACCAATCTCATAAGCATTCAAATACAGACCGTTCTTGTTCTTTATGTAATAGTGATGCAGTTCTCCGGTGCTTTCGAACATCCACTTCTTGTCGTCCGATGTAATTGCAGTCTGGTTCTGTTTGTTGGCTTTCAGCCCATACTTGTCATAGCAGAGCTGGTAAGCCTTCTCCTTTGCATTCAGAATGCGGTAAACATCAAGTTCCTTGAGATATGCACGTGCATTGGGGTCGGTCGAGAGCCTCTCTATTTCAGCGTTCAGCAGTGCTGCCCACTCCTTATATGTGTGTATGCTCGTATCCTTGTTGTCGGCAGCCTCCTTGGCATTGTTGTACAACTCTGTCAGCTCTGTCAGTGCATCAGTGTAGTAGTATCCGATGTTCCTTCCGTCTGTTGTCTGCTTGCCCATTATTGTACTTGCAGTGGCAAGGACTGTGTTCAGAGCCTCAATCTGCATCTCCTCGCTGTCGCTCTCAGCAATGTCCTGCAGTTCTGCATCAGTTCCATCGGCTTGTGCTGCCACAACCCTGAACTTTGAATCGGATGCCGATACAGGAATCTTCAGTGAATACTCATTGTTGAAGGCAAGCAGTTCGCCGCTGTCGGCATCATAGAGTTTGAAACCGAGCGCACCCTTTGCATTCTCTTCTTTTACAATCGTAACATAGTTAGCGCCTCTCTTGTAGTAATACCCTTCGGCCTTTACACTCTCGTCCATGTAGTCGCCCCATTGTCCGGTGCTTCCCATCTCGCCGATGGCATACTCACTGCTGAAGTCGAGTCTGTTGCCGTCGACTCCGTCGGTTCTTTTCGAAGGCTTTATGCGGTCCTCGATGAACATCAGGTGTCCGCCCTTCTTCTCATACTGCTGCATGCGTGTGCGGCTTGCCTCGGCATCCTCCTTCGTGAGTGTTACAAAGTATGTGCCGTAATCTCCAACTTCGGCCTTGTTCATCGGCTCGAAGAATCCCCATGCATCGAAGAACTCGCTGAAGTCCATCTGTGCAATCTCACAGCATTTCTCGGCAAATTTCAGCTGGTCGTCCTTTGCATATGTATCACCTCCGTTTATCTTCCTGAGTCTGTCCTGACGCAAGGCATCGAACAGCCTTGGATAGAATGTCGTGTCCTTTCCGGCTGCGTGGAAGTACAGGTACAGCTGGAAGAACATGCGCGACTTGCCAATCACGTCACCGCGAAGCGGAAAGGCAACCTTGTTCTCAAAATCCTCCTTGCAACTTTTTACGCCGCTGCCTCGTGTCGTTGTCTTGCCGGCGCGGTGCACCTGTACATTCGAGAACAGGTTGTTGCTTGCCTCTGTGCACGACACAATGTTTATCGCCCCCTGGTTCATGTGCCCAATCTCATGTGCAGGGCCCCACATCTGGCCCGGGTTGGCATATACCGTCGCCCAGGGCAGTATATCCTTCAGGGTGCTGTGCTCATAGTATGTGTAGTAGTGCGTTGCATACATGTAGTTGTTGTCGTGTCCGCTGCGTGCCATCATCAGTGCGTTCCAGCGGTCGTGGTATTTGTCTGCTCCCATCAGTTCGTGCTGCCATGCGACACACTCGTCCCACCAGCCAATGGCATCGGTAATGGTGTTCGGGCACACTTTCTCAATGTCCTCTTTTGCCATTTGGAATATGACCCTCTCGCCTCTCACCTGAACGCTGTAGTGTTTGAAGTGATTGGCGAGCATATCGCGCCAGTCCTCATCGGTGTGACGGCGTGCATCGAAGTAACCGTTCACTTTGCCACCCTCGATGTGTACGGTCACGTCAGGGTAGTCGCTGAGCCTCTTGCTTGTTGCTGTTGTATCGGTGTTTACAGCATAGCCTATGAAGAGCATTGCATCCTCTTGTGCTACAGTCACCATGTTTACCCCTCGCGAGAGGAATTTTTCGGCTTCATATACATAGGCATCGGTGAAAGGCTGGTTGTTCTGCACCTCCAGCAGTTTCAGCATCATTCCCGACGGGAGTTCATCTCCCACGAATATTAACAGTGTGTCTCCCGTTGTCGCAGTTATGCCGGTGGGGCGCTGAAGGTAGCTGTATGGGTTTGTGTTCAGCAGCACACTCCAACTGTAGGTGTTGCCGTACGGCTCGTATTCAGCAACGCGGAACTCCTTCTCGCGTGCAGCCCATGTGTTGTTCTTTGCCTTCAGGGCAATCTCCATGAACTCCTGTGGCAGGTCGCCGTAATAGTTCATCAACTGCTCGTCGCTCATAGCCGAGTAGGGTGATTTCAATTCGCTGCATGTGCCGTCGGTGAAAATCTCCTTGAATATGGCATAATAACTCCTCACATTCTCTTTTGTGAGTCTGCTTTGTGCTGTAATCTCCACGGTCATTGCAAGTGCGAGCAATGATAGAAGTAAAGTTCTTATTTTCATAGGCTGATGGTTATGTTTTTTCTTACAAATTGATTATTGTGCCAAAAATAGTCCAAATCCGTCAAAATTCCAAGAAATAGACATAATGCTTCGCTTTATGACAAAAATAGAGTGGGACCGATAATGTCCCACTCTATTTCTGTTGTTATTAGGAATAGCTTACTTTACAAGCACCTTCTTTCCGTTTACGATGTATATGCCCGGTTCTGTAATCTCCTCGAGCTGACGGCCGGTGAGGTCGAATATGCCCTGGATTGTCGCATTGCCGGTCTCGGTCTCAATCTCAACAATGCTTGTGAGAGTTCCTTCCTCTGTGCCGATAAGTTCGAGCTTCCAATAGCTCTTTTTGGTGTACATACGGCCTCTGCTTGTATTGTTGTAGAGGTACTTGTTACCCTCTGAAATCACGAGAGCCTTCTTGTCATTGTCAACACTGAAGATATATGCACTTGCATCCTCTGCCTTGTCGCCCATGAGTGAATTGGGGCTGCTGCTCAGAGTGTAAAGGTATGCATCGTATCCCTTGTTGTACATCTGGAACTCGCCATTGCTGTTCTTTACGACAGCCCATACAAAGTTGTCGTTCTCGGTGTCAAGTTCTCCGGTGCCAAAAGCGTCTTTAAACTTTCCTGTTGCATCGGGGTTTACAAGTGCATACTCACCGCTGTCGACATCCTTGAGGTAATAATAGTAGATTGTCTCTTCGTGGCTCGATTGCGGTTTCAGCACATACTGTGCTTCTGTGTTTGCAATGGCTGTGCCAAGAGCATTTATGTAAGGAATGAAGTCTTCCACACTGCTCTGGTCTGCCAATGCGCTCTCTGCATTGTTCTTTGTCTCTGTGAGGATTCTCACAAGGTTCTCAAGCTCGATGTCGCTAACATATACCGCAAGGTTGTCGATACCGTTGCCTGCCTCGGCAATCACTCTGTTCGCTTCGGCAACAAGTGTCTCAAGCTCTGCAACCTCGGCTGCTGTTGCATTGTCGGCGTAGCATTCTATTCTCCACTGCGACCTCTTCTCGCCCGGCTCTTTGCCCACGATTGCGTTGTCGGTGCTGCGGTAGAGCGATACGTTTGATTCACCAGCTTTGAGGATGCTTGCAGTTCCGTCACCGTTGTAGAAAATGGTAAACTTCTGTGAACTTGCAGCGAGACTTGTTCCCAGGAGCGCATTTGAGCCACTGCCTACCTCAAGAATGAACTTGTTCTGTCCTACGTTCCTGATGTAGTATACGCCCTCTTCGCCCTCAACCGGAACAAACTCCCAGCGACGGTCATCATTTGATTTCTTTACCTGGGTTGTGGTCGCAGCTTTCACACCGTTGTCGTAGAATGCGAGATAGTATCCGAAAGTGCCTTCTGCGCAACGGAGCTCATAGTGGTTCAGTGCCTTGATACCAATGAAAGCATCGGGGTTTGTCTTGAGTTCGTTTGTCGCGTTGGTCAGGTTCATGGCCCAGGCACCGTATGTGTATTGGCTCTGGTCTTTGTTGTCAAGAGCCGCCTGTGCCTCTGCAACCATCTCTGCGAGTTCTGTAACAGCCGAAGCGCGCAGGTAGGTTGCCATCTTGGGGTTACCCGACTTGCTGATTAGAGATTTGGCTGCAGTGATAGCCTTTGTGAGAGCTTCAATCTGTTGCTCCTCTGTACCGCCCTCGGCAGCCGACTTCACCTCAACCTTTGTACCGTCGGCCTGTACTGCAAATACATTGATTTTTGTAGCAGTTGCCGGCAAGTTCACAGTGTAGTTGTTTGTGAATGCAATAAGGTTGTTGTCATCGTCATATACCACAAAACCGACTGCACCCTTTGCGTTGTCGTGCATTATCGAGAGAGTCGTTTTATATAAGGTATAGAGGTAACCCTCTGCTTTGGCTGTGTCATCGATGAAATCCATGTACATACCTAATGTAGCGTTCTCGCCTCTTGCAGTCTCGCCATCCCAGTAGCTGCGCAGTGTCTTTCCGTCGTGGCTGTATGATGGTGTCGGAACAGCGTCGTTGATGAAGATTGGAGCAAGGTTCTCCTTAAATCCGAGTGCCTTTACCCATGCTATAGCATCGTCAACCTCCTTCTGGGTCTGTGTGTAGAAGCTTGTAGAGTAGTCGCCACGTTCCTGCTGCTCCATGAGCATGAAGAAACCGTGTGCGCGGAAGAACTCTGTCAAGTCCTCGCCGGCAGCCAAGCAAGCCTGCTTGTAGTATTTGAGCATACTCTCGGTACCGCTTGCATGACCCTTGCCGTCAATCCAGCCAAGGTTGTTGCTGCTCATTCTGTCACGGCGGTTAAGCTCGAACAACATCGGGTAGTAGCTTGTGTTGTGGCCTGTGAGGTGATAGTACATCCATAGTTTGTAGTACATCTGTGTCTGTGTCCACAAGTTCTGTGCACCGCCGTCGTGTGCGTGGAACAGGAAGTGACGGTTGTTCTTGTAGTTCTTTTCGTAGAGTGTGGCCAAGTTACCCTCGCTTCCGTTTACGCGTGAAGTACCAATACCCATGTACCACACAGCAATGTTGGAGTGCATGTTGTTTGTAACCTCGGTAAGACCGTTCACTGTAAACACGCTCTGGTGCTGGTGTCCAATCTCATGCGCGGGACCCCATGCCTGGCCGGCACCTGTAGCGATATTGGCGATAATGTCGCCCATTGTGTTCTGGTTGTAGTTGCAGTTTCTCCAACCGCCGCTCATGTAACCGCTGAAGTTACCGAGTGCAATACCATGGTGGTTGAAATATTCGCTGTAGTCGATGTCGCTCTGTCCGTTCGGACCCTGATTGAAGTACATCTTGTCTGTGTAGTCGTATATGTTGCCGGCCTTTGCGCTCCAGTCCTTGTTCCAACGTGGATAAAGTGCGTTGAGCGAGTCTATCTCGGCCTTGCTCAAAAGACCCATTGTCGCAAGCTCTGACAGGTGTATTCTATCCCATGCCTCAAGAACCTTGTTTACCTTTTGCTTTGCAGGTGTGCCGGCGGGAACATTTACATTATTGGGGAAGAACTTTGACATGCAGTTTTCCTCAATGTATGTGCTACCGGTTTTGTCGTCGGTAACCTGTGTGGGCCACATTGTGAAGTGGAGAATCTGACGTTTGCCAAGGAGTGTTGCACTCTCGGTGTTTGTGCGGTCCTCATAGTACTGCCAATCGTCATCATCATCGGGCTCGCCCCAAAGGTAGTCGCCCACTCCGTTGTAGTAACCGTTCACATTACCGCCGGCAACATGTACCTTGATGTCGCTGTAGCCACTGAGTGGGTTCACACACTTGCCGTTCTGGTATGTGTGTACAACATAGTTTATATAAAGAGTGTTGCCGTTGCCATGGAAAGGAATCACGTTAAGACCCTCTTGCAAGGTGATACCGTTCTCGTATGTTCCCAAAAGGCCATGGCCCTGCAGAGTGCCCAATGTGAGCTCTGCACCGTCTTTTATCTCGCCCTCGACAATCACGAATACATGCTGGCGGTAGTTACCTGTGATACCCAATGGGTTGTCCATGTTAATGTGTGCATTGATGCCCAGCCAGCTTGTGATTTCACCGGCGATGCTGTATGGCTCGATGCTCTGTATGCGGAAACGCTTTGCATGCTCGCTGTCCCAGTAGGGCTTGCTGCTATCGAAGTTGTCCTCCTGCCAGTTGCCGGTATGTACCTTGACAACCATCTCCCTGAGAGCCTCGGGCAATACCAGATAGTCGGCATCGGCTTTCAATTCGTCAACGCTTGCGAAACTCTTTGCGAGCGTTGTACATGCCTTGTCGCTGAAAAGGTTTGCAAGTGCAGCCTTATATTTTTCGATATTCTCCTCCTTGAGTGAGTTGTTGAACTTTTCGAGTTCGGCCCAGTTTGCCTCAAGTTCGTCGGCATTTACAGTAACCTCCTCGATTGTCCAGTGTGTAGCGTCAGCACCTGTGTTCCAGCCTACGACTCTGCCGCCTTGTGAAGTCGCATAGTGCATGCAGTTGCTGTCGTCGGCACGGTTCTTTGAGTTGAATGTGTAGTAGTTGCCGTTTGTATTTACACAATACAATACTGTAGCGGCGCTCTGTGAAGCGCTGAATGTCCAGCCTGTGCTTGTGCCGCGTGGCACAACGTAAAGACCGTTGCCCAAACTGCGCAAAGACCATGCTTCGCTGTTGTTGGGGTGTGTCTCGGCAAGCCAGTACTGTGAATACCTGTCGCCCATAGCCGAACCGTAGATGTCGGTTGTCGATGCCGCTTCCAAGGCGATGTTCTTGTTCGCCTTGTTTACGAAGCGATAGATTTTGCCATTCTCGAGCTGCGCTGCCATAGGCATTGCAACAAAAGCAATGAGCAAAGTCAAAAGTAGATTCTTCAATTTCATAAACTTAATTGTTAAGGTTAATTGTCTGTTATTCTCTTTAAACGCCTTGATAGCTGCGCCCGATTGTTTTGTTATCGATTTTCAAAACCGCACACTGCTACCTATAATATATTTCGTGCAAATGTAGTTTTTTTTATTTTAATAAAACCTTATTGATATGTTAAATTTGTTTAGCATGGTAAAATTTTGTCATTGGGTGTATTTTTCACAAAATTTTGTTTGTAATTAGAAAAAATGTTGTCATCTTTGCCGAAAGGAATGTATTGGGTGCGTTGTGCGCATTTCCGATGTGTTTCTTGATTGATGCGAATTAAAATTTTACTTTTTTATTAACCAAAATTCTACGTTATGAGAAAAAATTTATTTCTAACATGTGCTTTGGCACTTTTCGCTATCGTAGGTGTTTCTGCCCAGGATTGGTGCCGTACATTGGCAACAGGTCTTCCCGGCCAGGAGATTACTCACGATGTGAATGGCACACAGGTTACTCAGTATCGTGCTGAAACAGCGTTGCTGCAGGTTCCCGGTGCGACAGGTGTGCGCTACACCGTTGTTCAGACAACAGCAACAGCCGCTTATGGCGGTGGTCCGTTCTTTACAATGGCCGAGATGATTGTTCTCGATGCAGCCGGTGACACCATCCAATACACAGCTACATCCAATGCCGACCACAACAGCGGTGGCGCAGGTACCGACGGTGCCGGTATGCCCGCTTTGAACGACGGCAACTTCAACAACTATTTCCACTCTTCATGGGGTGGCACAGAGCCCGGTGGCTTGCACTATCTTGAGTTGACATTCGAGAAGAGCGTCGATGCTTTCCAGCTTGTTTGGTACACACGTCCCAACCAGCATGTGAACCGTCCTCAGATAGTAGGTCTCACCAAACCCGGTGTTGAATTTAATGAGGATATGCTCTTTGCAGAGTATGAGTTCGAACTTGGCGAGCAGGTAACAGAT
>JAEIGA010001906.1_pt1 | contig 33214 bp, 56 predicted proteins | sample 9270691 | NCBI WGS metagenome assembly JAEIGA01 (sample SAMN17057246, study PRJNA624740) | gut metagenome | biome: biome; isolation source: fecal sample | host: Bos grunniens | place: China: Xizang | collected 2019 | reverse complement strand
CATCTCCATCGTCGTAATCAGCATTACCAGAAGCTCTAACTAAATCAGCTAATAAACTATCAGCCTGATTTAAAAGCTCTGACCAAGCATCATCAGTATCGTCAGCTTCTTCTGCATCAAGACCAGTAATACCTGGGTCATAAACATAATCAGTGATACCTGCGTAGTCGTTAAAACCAAAGCTATTCCAAGTTTCATTAATTATATCATGTGCAATACGATCTGCGTTCGGGAAAATATTAGTTTTTAGATACTCAATAAATTCTTCATCAGAGTCAATAGGTGTACCAGGAATAAATGTATCTCCCACAAAAGGTACATCATCATTATTGTACTCGTGAGTAGACTCTCCTGTTTTTTCGTTTTCACCATAAAGCTCTAAACAAATAATACAAACACCATCTTCGTCGTCTTCAGACCTGGTGATTTCTAAAGAAGCTAACTCTACTAACTGAGCAGGCATTGTTACGCCGGCACCATTAGTATAACCACCTCTACTACCAATTCTTAGAGCTTTCTTTAAATCCTCTTCTGAAAGTTTAACACAAATACTACCATAGGTGCTATCTACTTCTGGATTAGAAGAGTACTTTGCAGCATTGGTGTTAACTCTATCTAAACATGCTTTAAGCTCTGCTTGGTCAAAAGAGCCGTTTTTAGCTATTGTATCTTCTTTGAGTTGTGCTCTCTTGGTTCTGGTAGCTGTCCTAGTAACATCATCATCCCACATGCTTTCGTACAATTTAAATTCTTCATAGAATTTCGTAGCTTGGGGAGATTCTTTTAAACCTTTCTTTAGAAGAGCTTTATAGTCGCCAGTAAAAGGTTTAGACTTATCATCAGGGTCTAACATAACTAACATGTCTTCATCTGTATCCCAGAAACCATCATAGTCGTTAGTGTGCATAATATAAACTTTTTCTTCGCCGCGGTTATTTTTCTTAACTTCCGCTGTCTTTACTTGTCCTGCTTGAGTAATCATACCAGGTTTAATATCCTTACCTTTTACTGTAGTAGTATCTACTAAGTCAGGATTCTTACTCTTAAGTCTGTTTAAGTAACTCTTTTTATCAGGCTGTGTAGATGCGCCAAGACCACGAACTGTGCCACCACTAAAACTATTATCTCCTGCAACACCGCCGCTGAAGGCGCCTTCTTCTAACTCTCTTTTATCGAGTTCTTCTCGTAGGCATTCACGGATTAATTCTTTTAATTCTGCCTTTGTCATATCTATTTGTCTCCTTATAAGCAAAGTTATTAACTACATAATTTAGCTTATCATAATAACATTTATTTTAGGATTACAGTATTAGTACCTTCATCATACCAGACTTCTGCATCAGACATATGACAACTGGCAGCAACATCTACGGTCGCATCATGCGGTGTTTCGGTATTAAGAATAGTGATTAGTTCTATTACCGTGGTTGCGGTTCCGATATGTTTTTCATTATAAACCATTTAGTTATCTCCTTTTAATCTTCAAACTTAATAAGTACCAAATGATCTGGACTTACTATCTTGTTACATACCTTACCTTCGTTATTAACGAAAGTAACTATACCAGAAGAAAGTGTTTCATTAACACCCCAGATCATTTGACCTCGGTCTAGAGTAGGTGAAACTAGTACTGGAAGGTTCCTATACTTTCCGGCAATGTAGATACCGTTTAACCGGATACATGGATTCTGTTCAAAGTGTCTAGTGAAAACAAATACCGGAAGAAGATCTGATGACATCATAATAAAGTTAGGTCTGAACCGTTTAGTGTTCTTATAGATGACCGCATTTGCTAAAGCTTCGGATTCATCAACAACACTGTTATAGTACTGGAACTTAGACCAACCTTCTGGAAGAGTTCGATGTTGGGAAAGAACCTCAACGTTACCCGCAGCTTTACAAGCTTCTACTATTCTAGTGGTTAGTGATTCTTCTTCGTCGAATCCACGATCTACGAATTCATCAGGTTCAACAGTAATCATCTTCGGTGTGATAGACATCGGATCAGATAAACTCTCCATCACTACACACATAAATTTACTATCTTCTGTTATTTGAGAAATCTCATTAATCATTCTTCTTCTCCTTTATGATAGTCTACTATATGATCCCAGTACTTATCATAGAATCTGTTTACTTCAGTTTTATTATCACAGATCATTTTAAAGATCCAATCTACATCTTCATCATGCTTCTTTTTTAGAATACAATAAACTAGAGTACCTACGATCGCCGCAGCACAAAAGCTTATGACTGTACTAGCAATTATAAATTCTGTTATAGTAATCATACTTTCTCCTTTAACATAATCCGAGGACCCATACTACAAGTCCTACTACAATAATAGTTTCTAACATATGTCTGTCTCCTTCATCATCTTCGCACCGCATTCTTCACAGTAGTTAGATAGATGTCCTTGTGCCTGATGACATACTGAACATTCATAGTGATTTAAGTTTCCGTCGAAGTTGGTGTGCATTATCCATTTTCCTTCTTTAACAGGATACTTAATCATCTGACCATAATACTGTCGAGTGATTCTAGTACTGCCTACGAAGTCGACGTATTCTACCTGACAGGATTTAGGAGCTTTAGTAACTACAGTACCAATTATAAAGTTTCTATAATTAGGTTCCTCAATAATAACCTTATCACCAATCTCTACTTTATTATCTAAGAAATCGGTGTCAAAGACTTCTACTTGTTTTTTCATATTACTTCTTACCTCCGACAGTGAACAACCACATGATGAATTTATATACTAAGCTGACAATAGTGAATAGGATCCAGAACGGGAAGGCCGCAATGGATCTAAACAAGAAGATAGTCCAGCTACCGAACCAGTTATATCCGTCAGCATGTAAATCACTAGGTGTAGTAATCTCTTGATTACATACATCTGTTATTGCGATAATAGCACCGAAGAGTACGTAGCATATACTAACAATAGTGATTAATATCATCTGAACATCTGTCATATTTTATTCTCCTTTAATAAGAAACTCTATTGGTAAACCAACACTATCAAATACTTTCTGTCGTAAGTCATCGAGGGTAGTATCATCATGTGGTTCAATAACTACAGGTTTAAAGGTTTCCCCTTCTGGATTATAGTTAGTGATAATAACTTCTTTGCCGGTTCTGCCGGAACCGTTTCGGTTAATGCTTCTTCTCACATCTACTGTCTCTATTCTAAAGTCTTTATAGAGTTCACGGATCAGGGGTGTGTCATGGTTGGTAAGCATACAGTAACATCCTCTGTTAGTGAGTTCCTTAAACAAATCCGAAAGCCGCACATGATCATCGTAACTGAAACCTTCTTTAGTGTAGTCAGTAAAAGATGTTGCGGTGATCGGCGCGTAAGGGGAATCGAAGAATACGAAGTCATTAGTTCCAGCATCTTTAACTGCTGCGGTGAAGTCCTCGCATCTGATCTCCACTGACCAGAGTTTAGTGGATATATCACGTAGATGATCCGGATCGAAGCTTCTTCCCGAAAGCTTTCCATTAAACGGAACATTAAACTCTCCTTTAGAGTTCACTCTATATAGTCCGTTGAAACAGTGTTTGTTGAGGTAGATGAATCGTGCTGCTTGATCCGTAGTTCCGCTACCTAAGTTAGAATTAAACTCTTCCCTAACGATGTAGAAGAAATCCTTCGGGGTATGATACTTTTCATGGCAACTGTCTAGTCTAGTTAGTTCATCTATTACATCATCTACATGATCACGAACCTGTAGATACATGTTAATCAGTTCAGGATTAATATCACTAACTATAGCATTAGTGGGATTTAGATCCAACAGAACCGCGCCACCCCCGAAGAAAGGTTCGAAGTACTTCTGATAGGAGTACTGATTAAAGTTGAGGGGTAGTCTTTCTTTTATCTGTTCTAGTAACTGTGTCTTTCCCCCAACCCATTTAACTATTGGTTTCATTAGTCTATCTCTCCTTGTTCTCTATTCAATCTTCTAATCCTTCGCTTTGCACCTCGTTCAGTTAAACAAAAGTTTGTCAGAAGTTTCCATAATCCATATCGTTTAAAACAGTAACTTAAAGTGTTAGGACCGTAGCTATAAACTATATCTAGATCCTCGGGTTTCATCGGTAGACCTTTACGGTTATCATACTTAGTGTGTTTAGTGATGTGATATATGATCATGTATTCTTTCTTAACTCCTTAAGTTCTTTTAGTCTCTGCTTCGCCACATCTTCGGAACCGAACCCATCTTCCACTATTACAAAATTAGTAGAAGGTAACCAGTTCCAACAAATCAAGGGTTTGCCGGATTTAAGTTCTTCACCGTAGATATAGTAACTTGCCACCTTAAGAGGTTTGCCCTGACGACAGTAATACTCTACTATTGCAAATCTAGTTTCGTACGGAGGTCTGTAATGCAGGTCAACTCTTTCAGCATTAAGTATTTTATTTTCCAGTTCCATAAATTAACCCTCTTTGAAATAATACTTTACCTTATATTATACGATCTCTCCGTATTGAATTTAATATAAAAAAATAGCTGTACGACAAACAGGTATCGTACAGCTATCATAATACTCTTTATTTTGACTTATATCGCGACTTTCTTTTTGGGACGATAATACATTCCACAAATAACAGACTTGTGACAGAGGTCGTTTATTTCTTGTTTAGAAGTACAATTATGTAAGTTGTTTATGAATCGTTGTTTCGCCTCGTAATTGATAAATGCCTTTTTAATTATTTTTAATATTCCAGACTTCATCGCTTCGACAGACACAAGAGGAGAGTTCAACATTCGTTTGATTTTGGGGTAGTTGATTCTTAACTCTTTTGAATAACACCCGTCGATTTTTGTCAAATCAACAATAGGGTTTTTATTTTTATTTTCCATATGTACATTCCATCCTTCTTTAATTTGTTACTTATATTATATCATACAATGTCCAAAAAGTAAACTGACGTTTTAAACAAAAATAATAAAATAAAACTGTGTACTTTTTACATACACAGTTTTAAATCATTTATTAACTCGTCTGTAAATTCGAATACAAGCGATGATATAATCTGGAATAAAAGCGATAAGAACACAGAACAAATAACTTAAAGAATTGATAAGAGAAAAAGAATCTAATACTTTAAGAATTACCCACAATATAAAACCATTCAGGAAGGAGGTGTACATTGCCCAAAAGAATCCGAAGATGAGAGTTAAGATAATCTCTATCATTTAGTCTACCACACTATTAGCAATCTCTTTAACACTTCGGAAAGAACACGAGGCCGCATCCTTACATTCATCACAGTTAGTTTTACTACAGTGAGTGAGTAGACAGTCGTAGCACCATCCGGGAAAACCCTCTACGAAGTCACTGCTGGCAATGAATTCTTCGGGAGAGATCTGATAGAGTATCTCACTACCACATGTCTTACAGTATCTGTACTTCTCAATGTTCTCGAGAATTGATTCTTTCTTATCTTCTTCCGGGAACTGTTCCTTCATCATGTCCTCAACGATCTCAACACACAGTTCTTGAAGTTGAAGTTTTAGTGTGGAATATCTAGAAGCATTCTCCGGGGTTGGAAGCTTTTTAAAAACTAGATAAGCTGCTTCAGTTAGTTCTTTCAGTTCTTTATATCTGGAAATATCCATGTTACCTTTCTCCTTTCAATCAACTACTCAATTTATAATACAGTACCGAAACTAATTATTTACCTGACTGTATCCATGTGATCTCATAAGCGCCGAGCTCTGAGAGTTCACCTGATAGTACACTAATTACTTCATCGAAGGATTCGTATCTGATCCCTTTCTTCTCCGAATCGAAAGATGGAGAACCAGTGGATTTTAGTTCTGGATTATCCCAAGCTTTGATCACGTATCCGGGATTCGAGGTTTCTTCTTTTAGTGTAGTTTCTTCAGTGCCGATTTCTTCTTGGATCATCTCACGAATCATCTGTCTGAGTTCACTCTTCTTCATCTTAGCTGGTATATTTTCCATAGTCTTTATAACTCCTTATAAAAAAATTAACCGTAAGATTTCTCCTACGGTTAATTTAGCAATTTATATTTATTAAATTTTTGAGTCGTCTGTCGAGGTTTAAAACTTCATGTTGATAAGATTACTTTCATACCAATCGAGACGAGACTTCGAGTTCACGAGTTCAATTCTAAAGGAGATGTCGGAAGGGTCTTCGGTAAACGAATTCCAATCTTTCTCATACAATACAAACTCTTCGACAGAAGAAGTTTCAGGAAGAAGGTTCTCACAAGTCAAACCAGAAATATAAACTTTAGTTCCATTGATAATAATGTCTGTGAACGAAACAGTTAAGGTTTTCTTCGTAAGGTTTTCAATCTTAAAGTTATGTACAATGTCCGAACCTTTCTTCTGTGTGGATACATAAGTTACTTTAATATTAGTATCATCATAGATTACTTTACCAACTGTCTGATTAGGTGTCGGTGTCGTATCTTCATATTTCTGTGTTACTACGAGATTAGAAGTATCAACAACTGTATCATCTTTCTCGTCAGTGTCATTCATGTCATCTTTCTTGTCGTCAGGTTCTGTTCTAGTTACAGTCATAACCGGTTTGTTGGTGTCGCCGGATTCTCTTGTAAACTTAAAACCACACAACAATAAAACATTAAGTACGATAGAGATTACGAGAAGGGTAGGGATTACACAACAAAGAATCATTTTAAAAGTTTTCATACACAAGTCTCCGTTTCTTTTTAATAATCAGTTAATGGGTGTGACGGTCAAACGATAGAAAGAGGCAAACTCAGAAAAGGGACAAACAAAAGGTTTAGACCAATCTACGTTTTCGGTATTAAGTTTCATATCTTTCATCGTGTCGATGACTTCTTCTTTGGTCATTTCTTTAGTCCAATTAACGGCAGGACCTTGATAGTCATGACACTTGAGATTAACAACAAACAAACCAAACACCTCCGAATTAAGTAACTCATTTATTCTGTAATTATATTATAACATATTTTAATATAAAATGTAACCGACAAAACAAACAAAAATAAGGTGTGTTATCTATACAAAACTGACAACACACCTTTTTATTATTTATTTAAAATGAATGATTAAAGTCTTACAAACAATCCCTCTTCCTCTGTCCAAATCGTTTCTCCTAACTCACCGTTGTCTTCGAGTTCATGAATCTGAGAAACGTCCCATCGTTCAAACAACTCTAACTCCTCTACAATCTTTTCCATTGTGTCTCTGTCCACGACTTCCACATGACGGTCAGTAAAAAGGATTTCATATTGTTTCATATCATGTATCCCCAATCTTTTTTATTTACAAGTATATTATAACATATAATTATTAAAAAGTAAACTGACAAACTACACAAACTTTTACAATCGAATTCGTGTAATTTGTCAGTTGTCTTAAAAGGTTAAACAGGAATCAATCGCCAATCGTCGCCGTCTTTTTCTAACTTACAAACAGTACAGTCATATCCGTCTTTATTGCCGTCGTCACAATAACTCTTACAGTCTTGAACTGTCTCGCCGACATATACAGAAACCCAACGATCGATTTCAATTAACAAACCATAATGGTTTTTCTTTACTCTACCGGTTGGTGTCATAATTTCAAAACCACATGTATCGGTATCGAACCAGTCGTATTTGTTATTCCAACCTAACAGATTACAGTCGCTCAACATTTGACCATCTACATAATCGACAACTACGACATAATTCGTATTCTTCATATCAGACTTCATAACTTCGCTCTCCTTTTAAATAACAGATAAGGTATGTACTCTTGATTACAATATTATTATATCATGTTTTCATTCATTTGTAAACCGACAAAGTACACAAAATAAAAAAGAGATTCTGTACTGTTTGACAGAACCTCTTTTTATCATTTAAAACGGGTCAACCTCAGTATTAACAGAACGAATCTCTACGATAGTTCCCTTATATTCCGGTGTGTCGGAAACCGAAATAACTTTGAGTCTAGTGGGATACTCTCTCAGACCATCATGATCAGTGATTCTAAAACACTGTCCTTCTGTCAACGGGATAGTTGACTTAAACTCCATAGTATTTTTCCAATGACTTGATTCAACCTTGTAGTAAAACATATGTACTCTCCTTAACTAAAACTTTCTTCAGTGATGCCTGCTGACCAGTCGTAGAACAGATCATAGACTTCATCAATATCTACTGTAATCCCGAGGTCGGCGATGACATCTACGACAATAGATTCTCTGTCACTAGAACTAGAACCAGACCATGATTCCCAATCCCAACCTTCGAGGTTATCCCAAAACATTTGGATTACCTTACTCTCAAGTTCAGTATTCATTCTCAGTTCTCCTCTCTTAGATTACACCGAGCTCACGAAACTCAGTGATTAGTCCGAATCTTACCGCGATGTCGTAGAAGAACTTCGAGGTTCCACGAATTTCATCAGGTGTTAGTTTCACTGTCTTTGCCCACTTTGCCCAACGCTCTGCGAGCTCGCGGTACACTTGCTGATTCTTATTATAGTATCTTACGTAACTACTCATGTAATTCATCTACCCTTCTCTATAATTAATCTCACTATATTATACGACATAAATCCGGGTAAAAGAAAAGCCTATAAGAAATTCTCATTTGAGAACTCTCATAGGCCAAAAGAAAGAGAAGGAGAAAATTACTGGATCAAAACACATTTCTTTTAGTTATTAAAAAGGAGGAAAAGCATCGCGGTGTCTATATTTAAAAAGAAGGAGGAGGAAAGAAAAATTGGAGGAAAAATTACAAAACAAATATATACACACATCACCACGAACACCGCGATGCTCTAATTTATTATACAATATTATTTTGAAATTTTTGTAATAAAAAAGAAAAACAGGTCAGAAACTTTCCAACCTGTTTTTCCTTACTTGATTAACTAAAAAGCTGGGTACACGAAGCGATAGTAGAATACTGTCCGGCATACTGCTGCTGGAAAGTATACATCGCCATGTGATGATTAGGTGCCTCAACCAGAGCGACACCCATCTGTCCGCCGTTCAGAACTTTCGGATTGTAAATAATTTTCCAAGTTGTCTCTTTTCCCAAGATACTCATAAGCACTCTCCTTCTTAATAAGCCATTGCCGCTCTACGTCTCATTCGACGATAACGTACTCGGCAATCTTCCAAAATTAACTCTCTTAAATAGTATACGACATACGAAAGGCCAATTAAACAAAAAGCATAAAATTCATATAAACAATATTGGCCAATCGTTATAGTATCCAATTCAAGACTACCCGCCACACCGATTACCATAAAGGCACCGACGAAACCGGATATGTAACCGATAACTCTAAGAATAAAATATGTAATTGCCTCAATCTTCATAAAAGTCGTCATAATCAATACCAACCTTTTCAAAAATTTAAATGTTGTATTCGCAACTCACAATTATATTATATCACGAAATATTGATTTTGTAAACCGACATTTTGCACAAAGTTTAAGGCTTTCTCTTGTCTAATATTTTATTCAACCGGTTTCGAAAGAAAAACGGTTTTACCAATACTTCGACAAGAGGTTTCATACATAGAGTTACAGGCAAGCTTGATATAGAGTCCGCCACTCTTGAGAACTATCTTCTCTACTGTAGTTTCCTCAATCTTACTATTCCGGTCTCGCTTAAACCAAACTGTCTGACCGACTTCGACTGGACTCTTTATGTAACTAGATTTAGGGTCGAAGTCGGGACAGTTCGTAATAGCGGTTTTAGTACACATCTTAAAGTAAATGCACTCAACACAACTCATAGGTTCACCTTCCCGAGGTTACTTCGAAAGCCACTTGATGTACATGTACTCACTAATCACAGACTGAGCGAAGAGCAAGTACATAGCATTTCGGGTAACCGGAAATCCCAGTGCCATCCAGAGCATAGTGTAGATTACCCACATACCCATGATCATGATGATGGTCATCAGGATAAACTTAGAGGCATTCTCGATACGCTCTCTGATTACCGGCCAACGTTCCTTCAGCTTACTAAACATCTTATTCTTAGTCTTCATCCTCATCAACCTCCGTGTTATATTCTTTCATGATTCGTTCCCACTCACCCATAAAGAACTGGGCGAGACCTACGACATCTTCGTCATAGTCCAGAGCGATGCAAGTATCATCAACATCTCCCTCAGCATTAACTGGCATGTTCATAATCTCAAAGTCAGTATAGGCATAAGGACCTTCGTTGACCGCAATCTTTACACACATCGCATACTTGGGATTAGACTTACTGATGCACAGAACATCACTGTAGTCTTCAGAGAAGCCTTCCATCCAGCCACCGATGATGCTGAACGGTTCGTTCTCAGTTTCTTTAAACCAGGCGATGCAGAAACTCTGGTCATCCTTCGCTGCTTCGATCAGGTCGCGAAGCCACTGAGCAAGTCGCTCTGTCTTTTTCTGAAAATCTGTAACTTTCGTAATCTCGGTAATTTCGCCATTCATAAATATGTACTCACTTTCTTTAGACTTGCCAGCCGAACATCTGGTTAAGCTTGTCGTAATTGTTAATCCAGTTAACGAGAATATCCTCAGATTCCTTTTCTGACAGTTCAGTACAGAATTCTTTAAGATATGGTGCCGCACCCCACATGTTTACAGCACCAGTTCTTCGGATTGCCTCAAGAACCTGATAATATTTCTTCCACTCTTCACGAATTGGATATTTTTCTGAATCACCCATAGGTTTTACACTCCTTAATTAGTTCTGTCGCTTCTGACTACATACAACGGGATAAAGCCGAAAAGAAAGACTCCCATATAGTTGTAACGTCCACCCTTACTAAGAGTCTTATGCCAATACTTCTTGTAAATCATACCAGAAGTTCTCCTTCCATAACTTTTTCCTTGATACCCTGAAGCATGTTCTTATATTCCTCAAGACTTGCGAGGTTTTCTGTGTGCATTTGAACTTGCTCTTCGTTCTCACTGCCGTGAATCCAGATAGATTCATTAGAAATCGCACCCGTTACCTCTTTGATTTCATCTTCGATAAGACGAAGAAACCAGATTTTAGACAGTTCACTCATAACTCAGCCCTCCAAAAGTTCAAGGGCCGAGTTGAGAATGTCTTGTGCCTTTCTCTCAAGCTTTCCAGCCTGAAGAGCGTGAATCGCGATGTCTTCATAACTGTCACTCGCCTTCATCTTTTCGTGCTCATCGATGAGCTGAGCCACAGTCTGGTCGAACTCGGCATCAAGAGCCATAATACCTTTAAGAACCTCAACGTTAAACTTCAACATATATGTACCCTCCAAATTTTTTAGTCGGTTTTAACTTACATTTATATTATAACATATATTATTTGATTTGTAAACCCCTTTTGGCAAATTTTTTCAAAAAATTTTTATTCTTCCTTTTCGTTAATCCAGCTCCAGCCAATCTTAGCTTTAGCAATACTGACCGCCACTAAGACTCCGATACCGAGAAGAATTGCTGCTCCGTAAATTAGATACTCAATCATCGTCTTCCTCCTCGTCATAGTAGTGTCCATACTCTTCTACGAACATTGGGTCGAAATCGTACTTATCTTTAAACTCTTCGTAGAAACCAACTGGTCCGAGATTCACTAACTCACAGTAGTACTCCCACGCCGCATCTACCACCTCAGAGCAAATACCCTCAAAGTCTCTTTCGAAATCTTCTTTATTGTCAAAGCTGAAATGACCAGTCTCAAATGACATAGCCACAACTTCCATTATTTCCTGTTTTAATTCTTTATTAAGTTCCATCTCTTAGTCCTCCTTATCACTTGGAATGTGGAAACAGCTCGCATCCGTGTTGACCTCGACGTCAAAGAACTCTCCGCCGTTTGCTTCACAGTCATCAATCATTAAACTTAATTCGTGAAGGAATTCTTCCTTACTATTGAATTCCTGACCAGACCCGCTTGAAAACGTATCGGCAATGTAAAACTTCATATTGTTTCCTCCAAACATTATTGATTACATTTAATATTATAACACATTTGGTATTATTTGTAAACCCCTTTTAAAGAAAAAAGTTGCACGGAATTACCGAAGCTTTCCCGTGCAACTTTATAGTTTAAATATTAACCCCAACCAACAGCAACTCGACATTTGACGGTAACCTTACCGGTTTCCTCGTCCTCATCTATCAGATAGTTAATTACATCTCCACTGATGATTTCATCATTCACTAGAACTTGGCAGGCCTCGAAGTCATAGGTTCCGCCGAGGATGTCCTCAGTAAAAGTGTAAATCACTAACTTAACATCTGAATCTTGATAGAAGTTGGGTTCAGGTGTTAGTTCATTCCAGTTGATTAAGTCGCCGTGGTTATTCCAGAAGAAATCTAGTTTAAGGTCGGCTCCTTTTACATCAACGATAGTTTCTTTGTTTTCATTATAACGAGACATTTTAAACCTCCTCTACATAAAACTCATACTCAGCGGTTTCCGACTGCGGTTCATCATCAGTCCACCACTCATTGATAATCACGAAAGTGTCATCCTCATCAGAGTCTCTGAAGTCTGCTTCGAAAGTACCGAAGACAGTAGGAATCATCTCGATTACCTTTTCCACGTCCGCTGAGTTTCTACAGTAGTTGAAGCACTTTCTTACATCAGAGATGTGAGTCATCGGCTCAGAAAGTAACTTGTCCAATTTCGGGTTCTCAGAAAATTTAATGAGACTGAATCCGCGGTCTTCCAGAGTTTCGTACTCTCTAATCTCATCATAATATCCGCCGTCCAGCATAGGGCCGAGAATTCTGAAATTAGCGGTACAACTATTTCCGGTAACCAGTTTGACAGACTTACCACCACCGAAGAAGTTTACAATCACGTATTCGGCGAAGTGGTCGTAGGTTTCCTCTCTTACAGTAACCTTTCTGTGATAAACCTCGTATTCGATAGAGGTCACAGACGAAACTCGCGGTGTTGCCTCAAATGCTTTGCTTACATTCTCGATAAATGCCTTCTTACCTTTAAACATTACAATCTTTTCTTCGTATGTCATATTCTCTTCCTCCATATAGTCCGAATTGATTAACTTACAAATATATTATACAACATTTTAAGTCGTTTGTAAACTGATAAAGTGCACAGACTTCGTTGAAAAATCTGTGCACTTTTTTATCAATTATGCGGCCAAGCCGTTTTCAAAAGAGGTCAAATGCTGGGCAGGAACTTTAGACTTGATTTCAGACTGGTCTTGCTTTTTACCAAACTTAAATCCATAGTTCTCAACAAGTTCCCAGATGAATGCGGTATTAGCAACAGACTTTTTAGTAGAGCTCAAATACTGCTCCAAGATAGCGGGAATGTTTTCAGGATTACGAAGAGAAGCTTTGAACCCGAAAGTCCACTGCATAGAATTGCCGTTAGAAGTTTTCTTAGACGAATCTACGATGCGGGCAGGAGTGTCAGGACCGAAGTGCTTAAGGAATGCACTTTCCAAATAGTCCGGAAGAGCCGCAGAGATAGTACCAACATGACTTGCTAACCAACCAAGAGCGAAGTAGAAGTCATCGTTGTCCTGAACCGTAGAAGCTTGATTAACCAAGTTGTCGAAAGCTCTGATAGAGTTCTCTTTCTGTTTTTCAAACTTAGCTTCAGCTTTCTTCTCAGCTTCTGCTTTCTTATCAAGCTCTACTTGAGCTTGAGTCAAAGCATATTTAGTTGTGTTGTATGTAGTATTCAATTTAATATGTAGGTCATTAAGTTCTCGCCACTTTTCATAGACCTTTTCATCAACGAACTTCGTGAAGCGATTGCCGTCCGCGATATGTTTCAGCGAAAACTTTTTCGTAACCGATTCAAACTCAATGTTGACGATGAAGTCGTCAAGAGTCGAACCTGTCATACTCAGTACCTTGCCGGGACCGTAGGGTGAGTTGGTAATGGCAGCACCAACAACAACAGGTCGCAGGATTTCAGCAAAGTCTTTCTCAATGTCAAGGAAGGCCTGCTTAGCTTCTTCAATGCCTTCAGCCTCAGTAATAATCTTTTCGTTAATATCCATAGTGATTCTCCTTTTTAATTTGGTATACTTATTATAACATATATTACCAATTTTGTAAACCCCTTTTTTGAAAAAAGTTGCATAAAAATTAGATAAAGAACCTGTGCGCTTTTTTACACAGGTTCTTTAATAAATTAATAAATTAATAATCTGCTTCGATCTTGTCGGGACGGAAGTCTTTAAAGATGGGGAAGCGCAGACTCTCACCACCGTCAGCGTTAGTGGTTTCTTCAAAGTACTGAATCTCAACGATCTTACCGAGGTAGTCCGACTGATGTTCCCAAATCTGATCGCGAATCTCATCAGAGAATCCAGAACCCACTTTTACGATGTTGCCATTCTTATAGCGAACGAGAATAGCACCGAGAGTTCCAGCGAGTCGACCTTCGCCGGCTTCGAATCCGATAATCTCCAAATCCATGGTTTGCATCTTCTTCACTTTAAGAAGATTGTTAGTGCGCTTAAACTCATATGGAGCATCAAGCAGATTGATCATGATACCCTCTTCGCCGTTGGCAATCTCTTCTTCTAAGATTTCAGTAATCTTATTAGTGTCACTGCCGCGGTAAAGAATCGGAAGAAGCTCGAAGTATCTGAAGTCTATTGTGTTAAACAAGAGATCCACAGCCGCTCTACGATTACTATAATCAAATCGGCAACTCTGATTTTTAAAATCTTCCGCAGACATATAGTCGAACACAAGCATCTTGATTCCGTGCTTTTCCATGTTAGTAGTCTGACGAACAATCTTCATAGTCTGCTTGTACGCTTCTTTAGAAGAAAGGTTACCACGAACTAGCAGAGTGATTTCGCCGTCAAGACAGGTATTATCCGGCATCAAACGTAACATTTCGTCTTCCAGGTCAACGAGTCCTTCATACTTCTGACCTGCTCTCGTGTAAAACGAAACTTGGCCGTTTTCCTTTAGAGCAATGATTCTGCCTCCATCTATCTTAGTAGTGAGTGCGAAAGACTTACCCTCAACGAACTGCGGCTTATCGAAGTACTTATTAGCCAACTGAACGTTAAACGTAGGAATCAGGTCAGGGATTTCCTTGTTAATAGTCTTAGAATCGCATCCGATAGACAGATCTTTACAGATTAGTGCCGCAAGAAGGTCGGCTGCGGCCGAATCATATGTCGCAACACCGTTCAGTACCTCCTGACAAACACTAATATCCTGATCAGTGCCAGTGTTGTGATTCTTCAAGTACTCGAACAGGTCGAAGACTGATTCTACACCAGTTACTCGGCTACCGCCAACGATCTTATTAAGCTTTTTAGTGGAAATACCAAATACCTTATAAGGATCGAAGGCAATCTGCAGGTATGTGCAGACAATCGGATCGTCCTGATACTTACGCAGCACATCCTGCTTATAGTTTCTGGAGTTACTCTGAGTGATTTCTTTATAGAATTCTTTAAAATGAAGAAGTGTTTTCATTGATTTACCAACTTTCCGCCTTCATAGGCATTCCAACATCCGTTTTCCCAAATGTATACATACCAAAAGTAGTTTAGCAAAGACTCTTTGGTATAATTCTCAGGCATCGTATCTTCCCAAGGCTCTCCTCTATCACGATGATAGAATACACAGACCTCCGATTCAGGTCTGTCGAAGGTATGAGCGTCAGTGGTAGGGTCAATCTTCTTCTCGATAAAAGAAGCATCACCCAAACCTACAAGCTTCGCCGCGCTCTCTTCAGAGTTATGATTCTCAGTGAGCATCGGAAGCATATAAGATGGAGAACCGTCGTGATGACAGTAGATAGTCTGATACCCGGTCTCTGACTTAAACGCAATTCCACAGTGAGTTGACATCGCTATTCCTCCTTACAGTAAACCAAGCGCTTCGGCTTTTGCTTCGATCTCGGCAATCTCATCGTCAGTGAGATTAATCTCATAGATGTATCTGCGCCAGCAGGTCGCGACATGACCGAGGAAGTCTGCATCGAAATAGTCCATAGGATAATCACCGCGGACGATACCAACAAGATACTCAACCTTACCTTTGTCGGTCATCAGATAATCATCCCAGCAGAACTCACACATAGTTTCTCCATAGAGAGATTCAAAAAGGTCATCAACCTTACGGTTGCATTTAATACAATGTTTCATACGTCTTTCCCCCAAAATCTTAGATATAGCAAACAAGCTCACCGTACTAATTACCGAGCACGCACTCAGTCCCAGGATGACCAAGCCGGACTTACTAGTCCTTGCCCGTCTCTTTGAACCCGGATAGACCACGTCTACATTTGTAGAAAGTACGGTGGCTTGCTTACAAATGATATTATAGCACGAAATACTTCGTTTGTAAACTGACAAACCGCACAGAATTACCGCGCGTTACTTGTAGGTAACGCAGGTAACTCTGTTGGTAAATTCCTTAATAGCTCTTGCCTGTGCATCCGCAGGATTAAGAGCCTCAACCATAACGTCAAAGGACACGCCCTGGAAGCTCATATTCACTCTGTATGGCTCGAAGGAAGCATAGGTATTCTTACCTGTATTACGTCCTTTAAGGAGCTCGTAGAGCTCGTAACAGTCGCCTACGGTCACCGTACCGTGCATATAGCTAGGGACAGCACTGCAGGTTCTGCTCCAAGACAAACGCGTATTACCGTCGTCGATTTCGACTTTGATGATTTGCTTAATCTTATTTGCAAAGAAGTCCTGAGGATTTGAGCACACATAGTACTTATCCTCAATAATAATGTAACCGGCCGCGTCGGTCTTGTAGTCAAGGCTCTTCCAATACTTTTCCATTGAGCGGGTATTCTCCCAGATACCATCGCTCATCTGACCGATGACGCTGCTCAAAATGTTCATAAACTTAGGGTTAGCTTTAATACCTGTGTTAATCTGCATAGCTCATTCCTCCATTAAGTACGCTTCGTTTAACTTACAAATATATTATATCATAACTTTGCGCATTTGTAAACTGACAAACTGCACAGAGTTTAAGGAATTTACCTTTGCAGTTTTTCCTTAAACTCTTCGAAGGTTCCATAAAAGATTCGTGAACCATAGCTGGAGCTTCCATCGCTCACAGACACATCAACCATCAATTCGTCCTTATCATTATAAGATAAGTTCGTGATGACCGAACCATTCCAACTTTGAGCAGCCGCTTTGATGCCGCTCGCTCTACTGCCCTGTCTTGTAGCAGGACCTCTGTTGCCGTGGATTGTGGCATAGAATGTAGACATAACTTGTACCTCCGTGTATTTCGTGTTTGATTAACTTACAATATTATTATAACATATAAAGTACGTTTTGTAAACCCGTAATACTGCACAAAGTTTTATGTCTTTGTCTGTGCGGTTTTAGAAAGTAACGTCGGATGAGATACCAGTACAAACTCTCTGCTCGGAAACCTTAGGAGGAGTGCTCGCTCTGAAACCAGTAACTCGGTTGATGGCCCAAGTCGCATCTTTGTAACTATTCACTGTGGCAATCTCAATAATCTTAAGTCGAAGGTTCTTATCCGAGGTATGTTCGGTAACCGTCTTCTCAAAGAGTTGCACTACTGCTTTAGTGAATCTACAGTTCTGCGCATCTACCATACCGTCGATCCAACGTTCATAAGCGGCTCTCACTTCAGGGTCTGACTCTAGAATCGCTTTCTTCATGTTGATCTTAATCCCTGCGATCTTTGCGGCTTTCTCATCTTTCTTCACTGCAGTTGAAGTCTTCTTTAGTTTCTTAGTATCCTCATCAGTGATAATCTCAACCATGTTGTTTACGCCGATAGCGATTCGGTTAGGATTAGTCGGGTCTTTTAGAACCGCACCAAGCTCGATAAGCTTTTCCTCACACTTAAGCTGCTTAGTGATAGTTAGAGTGGTTTCCCTCTCAAGGTACTCTCGATCCAAATTGAAGAATCCGAATTCGTCTGCGGTGTTCTTCTTAACTACCTGTTTTAGAATACTCTGAAGTTCTGCCCAATAAGCAGCAACCTCGAATCCTGCAATCTTTACTAACTTCTTATTTAATCGAAGTTCATCAAACAAGTCTAGATACATATTTGCCTCCGTCATATAATTATACTTAATATATAATACAATAAAAAAAGAGACCGGTTACGCACCGATCTCTTTTTATTTCATACTTACATTACGAGCGAACCGCGAAGTTCAGCCAAGGTCTTATCAAGGTATCTGTAGAGTTTCTGATTGTTAGCTCTATCGATAACATCAAGGATTGCGGTCAACTTCTCTTCCGAAATCTTGTAACGGTTTAAGAAGTATCCTTTATATGTATCAGGAAGTTTGCTTACAATCTGAATCAAACGATAAGGCCAGAACTCAGAACTGTGCTCGGTATATCTGATAGTCTCACCGTCAGGAGTGGTAGTCTTGATGGTTTTCTTGAAGTGCTTCTGAACATCATTGAAGGCGATGTTGTCAAGAAGAATTGCCTCAATGATTTTGTCGCGGTTTATGTAACTCTGTACCAAAAGGATTGCATCATCATTGACACTGCAATCTTCCAGGCTGACTTCAGACTCAAGCATCTCACCAATAGTCTTTCCGCTCTCATCACCGTCACCGCCAAGAGGAGTGTCAAGACTACAGGTGTGATTTACAATCTTTCGTTTGTCAAGACGAAGGTCGTAATACTTCTGAAGTTTGATGGTGTCAATGCACTTATTGATACACTGCTGAGCATTGAGTTTCTTGTCAGGGTCTTTCCAACCTCTGTACTTACAAGCATACTCAATCGCCTCGTACAACCACCAGAAGAAATCTTCGTGTTCGAGGGAAGGAGCAACAGTGTTCGCTTTGTACATCTTATCGATGGTGTACCAGAAGCGGAGAATCAAAGCAGATATGTAAATGTCCTTCAGTGCCTCATCATTCGTATCTACCGCTTCGCAGTAGGCATTGGCAAGCTCGTCAATAGAATACTGTTCATAAGGCTTCAAAAGTTTTCGTGCCTGCATAGTCAGGTCTTTCTTCGTTTCGTTAAGCATAGTGATATGTACCTCCAATTGATTATAAAACCATTATATCATATAAACGAATATTTGTAAACCCCCAATTTTATTTATTTACAATTTATTCACAATTAACTTACGTAACCAAGATTACCGTTTTCATCGGTCTTCAGCTTATAACCACTGTCTCGTCTGTCAGCGATTCTCAAGAAGGCTTCAAACAAACAAGTCAGACTGGCAATCTCAGATACATCTACTTTGCCCTCGTCGTCACACTGAAGTTTGTCATAACCAAGGAACATCAGGTCGTCTTCGTAGGTCTCGTTGAAAAGGTCAACAGCTCTGTTCATTTCAACAACTTCAAAACGAAGAAGACTAAGTTCATTACAGAACTCACGGAGCTCGTCGCAAAGGCGGTCGAAGTCCTGAACGAGTTTAGTGTAACTTACAAGCTCCTCACGGTTTGCCTTCACAGAACCGTAGTTATCCTTGCACCACTGTTTGTACTCTTCGTAGTTGTCGCTGTCGAGAATAGACTCAGGAAGAATGTTTCCATTATAAGTCAAGTCTCTAAGAACGAGGTAACCACCGCTACGTCCGTTAAAGAAGACTTCATAACCGGGATGGCATCTTCTCCAGTCATCAATCATATAGCTGATGGTATCGTACTCACCATTCTCCAACAGAGAAAGCGCAGTACACCAATTGCCGTCGAGATTGAGTTTGTACAACTTTACGTTATTCGCAATGGAATACAGCTGATTCCAAGAATTCATAGTAGGGTAGTCGAAGTGCTGCTTCAAGAAGTTGAACATCTGCTTGTCATTCGTGATGTCGATTCCAGTCTGATAAAACATAAGTACTACCTCCATATTATTAGTCCTTGATTTCTTTTTCTTCGAGATGGATATAGATTTCATTTCGCTTGTCCCACGAAGTATAATCGATTTCGAAGTAGTCCTCTTTTACAGAACCATAAACTTCAAGGTCCTGAGTCGCCGCTTCTCTGTCTTCTTCGTCGAAGTCTGGATTATTCACAATCTCATCAATGAACTCATCTCGGCATTCTTCGAGTCCGCGTTCTGCGGATGCTCTGTCACCATACAGTCCGTGAACACCACAATGTGTAGATACTGTATCTTTTTCATCGGACCAACCGGAACCCCAGCTTACCACGTAAAGTTTACCTGCCATATTTATTACCTCCAAATTTTTAACTTACAAATATATTATAACATGAAATTCTTTGTTTGTAAACCCTTTTTGGTAAAGTTTTCAATCTTCGTTAGAACTGCACAGATTAATATTGGAATTCACATTCATAATTGCCGGCAGTTGTTTTGGAGATAATTTTATATGTAAGAATCGGCTGTCCTTGTTCACTTGAATACTGAATCTGTACATAGTCGTTCTTGTTATAATCTGCTAAGAGTTCACAAGGAACTTCGATATTACCGTTTTCTTTAAGGGTATACTCACCGTCTGCCAGCGGAACGAACTGATGGAAGTCACCGTAAGAAGGGAGATTAGCATCGTCGCCGTACTCACCATCAATCCACAGTTCTCTTTTATAGATTGTGCCGATGTTCATAGTACCGTCATCATCGTCATCAACCACAGTCTCTACTTCGATAGAAAGATAAGCAACATCGTTCTTAGGTTCTTCGCCGGTATCTTCTTCATGTGCCTGATGAATAATGTCTGCAAGAGTAACTGTCTTTGCTTTCTCAACAGCTTTGTCAGGGTCTTTAAATTCACCGATTAGCATGTCAGCATCTGTGATACGAGAATCCGAATCATAACCGATTGCCCATACTTCATATGTAACATCTGAGCTCAGGTCAAAATCTTCAATGTCCTCATTTGTCATATCTTTTATTTCGTTAATATCTTTCATTAGTATTCCCTCCAAATATTTTATGTATTTATTATAACATGTATTTAAGGTTTTGTAAACCCCTTTTTTGAAAATTCTTAAAAAACTTTTGGCCCATACATTATTATATATACGTGCGCGCGCATAAGGATAAAAAAAATAACGTTTATAATTATAAACGAAACGTAGGAGTTTGTCTACAATTATAAACGTTATATGATTCAGCTTAGTTAAACTTAAGCAACAGTACTCATACCCATGCCAGCAGCTTTAAGGTAACTGTCACCAATGTACTGAGCTACTCTGTTACGAAGAGCGTAAGGGATAATATCCATACCTGCAGTTAACTGAAGAACAGTTTTACGGAATGTCTGAGCGCCAGGAGTATAAAGGTCATTCTTTTCCATTTCCTGATCGATGATAGCAACTAATGCTGCGCCGTCACGATTCTCAAGTGCAAGGTTAGTGTCAGGATTCATCATTACATGGTAAGCAAGGATACACTCATCAGGAGCTTTACCAGCAGCTTCAAGCATAATACCTTCGGTTAGTGCAGTAGTAGCACTCATGCTTGCCAACTCTTCTTTAAGCATTTCTCTGATCATGCTGCGTAATTCACTTTTAGTCATTATAAAAACCTCTCTATTTCTATATTGTTAATTCGGATTCACCGTTCTAATAATTTAGCTGATTATTAATCCATTAATTTAATAGAGTTTCTACTAATAGATTCTTTTACATCGATAACTCTCTGGTTTGCCGAGCCTCGATACTTAAGCCGCAGATCCTTCTGCGCTTCTTCAAAGCGTCCATCCACTAAAACATCTATATCAGTGGTTAAGTAATCCTTGATTTCCTCGAACAGGTAACCTGTCCAGATCCATACGCTTTTCCCGGGGAATCGTTCTTTGAAAGCTTTCACTAAACTAAGTACACATTCACGGTTCTGCGGATGTAGCGGCTCACCACCAAGTACACTAAGTCCACTAATATGTGCCGGTTCTGCAAGCGCCATGATCGCATCTGCGGTTTGCGCCGTGAATTCTTGACCTCCACTAAAATCCTTTGCTACTTCGTTAAAGCAACCTGGACAGTTGAAGGTACATCCCTGGACGAAGAGGGATACTCTACATCCAGGGCCATTAGCAATATCTAGTTGTTTAATCGTGTTATAGTTCATTAGCATCCACACTCATGACAATCCAGATGCACATAGCGATCTAAGATTTCCTGAGTTCTTCCTTGATTCCAGTACTGCGAACCGATGTAGCCGCAAGTTCTTCTAGCGACGTTCATAGTGGACTGATCAGTATTACCGCAGTTAGGGCATTTCCAGATTAACTTACCATGTTCATCTTCCTCAATAAAGATTTCATGATCCCAGCCGCACTTCTGACAATAGTCAGATTTAGTGTTTAGTTCAGCGTACATGATGTTATCGTAGATGTGCTGGATTACCGTAATAACCGCTTCTAAGTTATTCTCTAAGTTAGCACTCTCAATGTAACTGATTGCGCCGCCGGAAGAAAGCTTCTGGAATTTACTCTCAACCATAAGTTTCTCAAAAGGATCAATTGGTTTCTCTACATGTACATGGTAGGAGTTAGTGATATAGTTCTTATCTGTAACTCCGGGGATTTCGCCGTATCTCTTCTGGAGACACTTTGCAAACTTATATGTAGTGCTTTCGAGGGGAGTACCGTAGATTCCGAATCCAAGATAAAGTTCACTATTCCACTCAGAGCACTTATCATTCATATGCTGCATGATCTCTAGGCCTAAAGCCTGACCCTCTTCAGTAAGTAGGTCCTTACCGATGAGTTCCACTACACATTCCCATAATCCTGCGTACCCTAGGCTGATAGTAGAGTAACCTCCAGTGAGAAGCTTATCGATGGTCTCACCTTTCTTTAACCTAGCAATTGCTCCATGCTGCCAGAGAATCGGAGCTACGTCACTAACAGTACCTTTAAGTCGATCATAGCGGCAAAGCAAAGCTTTATGACAGAGTTCGAGGACTTCATCGAAGTTCTTCCAGAAACTATCCAAGTTCTTAGAGTAGTCAGCGCCTTCTGCGCCGCAAGCTACATCTGGAAGATTCACTGTAACTACGCCCTTGTTGAAGCGGCCATACCACTTCTGCTTTCCATTCTCATCATACCAAGGGGAAAGACAGGATCTACATCCCATAGGTGCAAAGCATCCACCTTCTTTTAGTTCCTTCATGATCTTCTCACTAATATAGTCAGGAACTAAACGCTTAGCGGTACATTTTGCTGCCAGCTGCGTGAGATAGAAGTATTCAGAACCCTCTCTCACATTGTTTTCTTCTAGAACATAAATGAGTTTAGGGAATGCGGGCGTGATCCAAACACCTTTCTCATTCTTAATACCCTCATGTCTCTGAAGAAGCACTTCTTCGATGATCATGGCAAGGTCTCGTCTAGTCTGTTCTTCATCTACTTCACTAAGATACATGAATACGGTAATGAAAGGCGCCTGACCATTAGTAGTCATCAGAGTATTAACCTGATACTGAATGGTTTGAACACCGCGTTTAACTTCCGTACGAACTCTCTGTTCTGTAATTTCATCAATTAGCTTTTCCAGATCCTCACTCACTGGAACTGGCTCACCGTAATGTAGGGCCGCAGCTTTTTTCTGCTCTTCGTAAACTTCCGCTTTAATCTTCTGTCTGCTGATGTCTACGAAGGGGGCAAGATGCGATAGAGTAATACTCTGACCGCCATACTGACTACTAGCAACCTGTGCTACTATCTGCGTAGCTACGTTACATGCGGTGGAAAAGCTATGAGGCTTCTCAATTAGTGTGCCACTAATAACGGTTCCGTTCTGAAGCATGTCTTCGAGGTTAACTAGGTCACAGTTATGAATGCGCTGAGCGAAGTAATCCATGTCATGGAAGTGAATAGTTCCTTCGTCATGTGCTTTGACAATATCTTTTGGAAGGATTAGTCTACGAGTAAGGTCTTTACTAACCTCACCAGCCATGTAATCACGCTGCGTAGACGAAATAGTAGGATTCTTGTTAGAGTTCTCTTGTTTAAGTTCTTCGTTACTGAGATTAATCAAGCTTAAGATCGATTCATCAGTAGTGTTAGACTTTCTCACTAACTCTTTATTGTATCGATACTGGATAAATGCACGAACGAGATTGTTGTAATTTCGGTAAATAAGTTCATCCTCGATTAAGTCATTAATGTCCTCAACCTTAATAGCTCTCTTATACTCCGCACACTTCTCTTCAACGATATTTGCTAGCTGATTAATCTTACGTGGACCAATCTGCTTCGACTTAATGATTTCCTGATTGGCACAGGAGATTGCTTTGATAATTTTGGCCTTATCAAACTCGACTTCTCTGCCATCACGTTTAATAACTCTCTGCATTTCATAACACCTTTCTTTAAATTTTAAATACAAAAAATTAATATTCTTTTGTATTTAATTTAGCCAATTTTAAGGTCATTTTCCGAGGCTGAAAAAAGAAAAAGGGACGGTAGATTTTACTCCACCGTCCTGATGCCAATGGCAAATACAACCTTATTCCCGCACAATATTATACAATATTTAACCGCCTATTTTTGTGAAGAAGGAGAAGTAAATTCCAACTCCATCAACAAATAAATAATACTTTTCTGAGTTGTTGGTTTCTGAAATAAGAAACTTTTTATATTTCAGATCTGCTAGGTAAAGAGCGCCAACAGGTTTGCCATCAATATTTAAAAGTTCTAGAATCGGAGGATGATCCGATTCCGCATATGTTTGAAAAAGTGTCACTAACGAGTGTTCCATAGCTCTACTCCCTAAAGTCATGCATATCCGCATCTGATCTAATTTCGCCAAAGAAAGCCATTACGTAGTTACCCTCAAAAAGATAAGCTTCGTATTCGTAGATCATTCCGGTAACTGTCGCTAATTCCCTCTCATAGAAAGTAAGTACTTCTACCATTTGCTGATAAGCTACTAGAGTATTGAAGTTCTCTTTTCCAGCAGCCACAGAATCGCAGTACCTAGTAAGTAGACGATCTACACCTTTGCGCAACGCTTTAGTTAATAGTTTAAAGGATCTGCGCTTACCTCTGTAATACCGATATTCTTTCCAGTTTCGTAACAAATGAAATTCGGAAGGTTTCGCTGTTTGTGCATGTTCGATAATTGTCAGCATCATTTGCTGTGTGTCATTGTAATACATTTTAAGCACCCCGAGTTAATAATAAAATAAATGCGCCTTGGCTGGAGGAATACCAAGGCGCAACAAAAAAGGAGGAACAATCATTATGTTCTATAACTTATTATACGATATGTTTTATAAAAATTCTTAACTGTCTTCGAAATTTGTCAAATTATCTTATTAGAAAAACAAATCAAACAAATTAAGGGTATTTGCCGGTGTCTTTGAAACACTTCCGCTGATTGTTGTTTCGAAATCCCCATCTTTAAGGGTAAGATGGTAACCTTCAGGATACTTATTAACAAACTCGTTAAGAGCAGTCTCATATTCCTGTTCAGCAGATTCAAGGCGCTTACGAATATCATCACGAATCTTCTCATAAGTTTCCTTAAGAGCGATTAAGTCTTCGCTGTACTTAGTAGTTACTTCCATAAGGTCTTCTTTATAAGCTTTACGTGCAGCATTGAGTGCTACGAAAGCAGCTTCGACCTTCATGGCATCTGATTTCTTCTCAGCGGCTTTATCTTCTTTTGCCTGGAGCTTTGCGAAATAAGCTTCTTCAGCTTCCTTAAGAGCTTCGATAGAATCGAAAGGTTCTTTTAGAACTTTGGAATAGTAACAGTAATCCTGTGTATCCTTCTTAATGGTATTTCGCGCTTGCTTGGCCATATTCTTAATTTCTTTTGCGTCGATATTATAATTATCTTTCATGTTAAATCAACTCTCCTATTAGCTAATCAATCTTGCATACAAAAGTCCTCTCATTTGTAGCGTACTTCCTAATATCATACAATAAATTTTTTAACTTTAAGACAATTAAGAAAGTTTAAATGTTATATCTTCAACATCGTCTGCGGTCTTCTTAGCAACATCAAAAATCTTTTGTTCATTCTTAACTAACACGCGTCCAATGTCTGTGAATCTATCAGCAGTGGTTTCACCAAGGTTCTGTACCGCACTTACAAAAGTTTCAGATGCGTTAGCTAAACTGTCTTGAACCTTCTTAACCACTTTTCTTTCAAACTTCTGCTGTTCCTTAGCGATAGCCGCGTTGATCTCAGCAGCAATCTTACCGGTATCGATAGTTGGTGCGTTATTAGTGTCTGCAGTTTCATTGTTAGTGTCTGCAGGTGCATTAGTAGCAGCAGGTGCTGCAGCTTTATTATCAGTTCCCTGACCATCAGTACCCGCTTCGGTTCCAGCCGCATCTGCGGGCGTATCAGTTTTAGTGAAGTTTAGTGGAACATCTTCTAACATGATCTCCTTGGTGTCAAAGCCGCAATTAACGCATGACTCAGAAAGTCTATCAAAAGCAGTTGCTCCACACTCAGGGCAGAGAATGTAGTCTTCTTTACATTCGGTTTTAGCATCCGCATCTTCATCTAAGAAATCCCAGTAAGAACCCTCTCTGAAAGTAAGAGTCTCACCTCTAGACTTAATAGCCATCTCGCATCTGGAGCAAAGCCATCCAAGGTCTACTTCATAACGACACTCACTTCTGTCGAAGGTATCCTCACACCATGTGCACTGAACTGCATTTTCATCGTCTTCGAAATCTTCATCATCGGCAAAGCTTTCAGTCGTTACACTCTCACACTGTGTCTTAGTTTCACCGGCACATGCGGCGCAGACATAACCTTTATCGGATTTAGTGCAATCGGATTTAGATGCGAGGTTAAAGCATTCTTTACACTCAACTAGATCTTCGTTCTCTTCCATGGCTTCGACCAAGTCGGTAATTGACATGTCTGCTGGAACAGGTTTTCTGAAATTATCAGGAACACTATCTAGAATACTCTCAGCGTCAGAAATATCCACATCATCGAAATCAAGGTCGAAGGCGTGTGATCCTGTACCGAAAGTATCATCTTTAGTGAAAGTGGTTAAAGTATCTTCTGGCATGTCTGACATCTCATCTTCCCATGACCATACCTGACCAAGGTCTGTAGAATTTGTGCATTCACCGAAATCATTACGATTAACTTCTACCTGACATATGACAGGTTTAGAACTTAAACAACCTCTTGCAAAACTTTTCGCATCGTCAAAGAAATCGAAGGATTCATCTTCGAAATCCGGACATTTAACAAAATAAATATATTGGGTCATTTTATTACACTCCTATTAATTTATTAATTAAGTAAGTCATATAATTTAGCACTTAATTAATCTCCAGCAACCCGGAGTTTCGTAAAATCCTTTCAGATTCCGAAATTAGGAAAGTTTCGTTCACTTTATCTACCACTAAGAATACCTTGAGGATACGACCGCGGTAAGTTAATCGTATATCACGGTAATCTCCATTATGGAAGTATTCTAGTTTTGCCCCGGCGAAATCCGGGGAATTACGGAAATCAGAGATTAGATCTAAATGACGATCTATGAATCTACACATGTCATCCTTATAGTGAAGATTGTGTGTCCCTAGGTCGATGATCCTTTCTCCCCACTGCGCGTAACAGTGAGTGCCAGTTACATCGGCCAGGAAATTTACTTCCTGACCTCGGTAACTAATAGTTTCATATTTGATGACTGCGCCGCGGTCTAGAGCCGCATCAGAGATCTCGTAAGATCGCTCTAAGTTCATCGTCGAGTCTAGTTGTGTTATTGGAATTAAATTCGATTCCATCTACGAGGTACTCCCCTAACTCTTTTTTAGTTTCAATAATTTCCTGTACCCTCTCATCGATAGTCTCATTGCATATGAGTACAGTAATAAAAGCGGGTCTAGTATTATTAACACGCCAGATTCTATCAGTTCCCTGATCAAACATCGCAGCAGTGTAAGGAGTGTCGATGCAGATTAAGTAACTTGCGGCGTTGAGTGTCCAACCAGTTCCGACTTTTCCCCAAGTACCAATGAACACTTGTTCATTAGGATCCTCCTGGAATCTTTCTACATTACTAGCAACGACCGCATCTGGAACGTCGCCTGTGTTTACACTAAACCGAAATTGATCTAATTTCGTTGCCAGGTCTGCTAGGGTTTCTTTAAACACAGAAAGCACCACTACTTTCTCTCCTTGAGAAGTAAGCTCTTGGATTAACTCAAGACATCTGTCCACTTTACATGAACTAACTTTCTGAGTAGTAAGGATACTAGGACATGCAGTAGCCTGGCGTAATCTAGTAGTGAGCGCTAGTAAGTTAGCAGACTTAAGTTCAATCTTATCAGCTTCTTCTTTGACGCCTTCTTTAATAGCTTCATAGAATTTTCTCTGATTATCATCCGGTTCTAAAACTTCTACAGTTACGGTCTTAGGTGGCATGTCAGATCTAACCTGGTCTAGAGTACGTCTTAGTGAGCAACTTTCGATCTCTTCTCTTAAGACATCTAGATTCTTAAACCCTATTACTTGGGAATCCTTGATTCCACCGAAGTTACAGTACTGAGACTTGTAAGTAGTAAGGATAGATTGATCATTGCCAGTCCATGAGAGGGGAACATATGCTGATAGTGGATTGTTAGTGATTAGAGTACCGGTGGCCGCGATCTTAAACGGCGCGTCAAGCTTAAGTAAGTTAGTTCCTTGCTGAGAAGTTTTAGTTGCGGCTTTATGGGCTTCGTCGAAAGCTATCATGCCAAACTTGTTATGAGACTTCTGGAAAGCTTCGATGATCCTGTCGTCTCTTAAACTCTCTAAGTTAGTGATAACGAAGAACTCATCAATAGGATCTTTAAGCTGCTGCGCTCTCTTATCCATGGACTTATATCTAATAGAGCCGGTTCTAGTAATATGTTCACCTAGTACTACTGCCGACTCGGTCGAAAACTTCTGGATTTCCTTTTTCCAGTTCTGCTTTAGTGAGTTCACTCCGCAGATTATGAAACAGTGATCTATTAGGCCACGGCGTTTTAAAGTTTCAGCTAACCAAATTATAGAGTTAGTTTTACCAAGACCCATTGAGTCTAAGAGTAACCACTTTTCATGAGCAAGGCCATAGTTGATAGCTTCAAGCTGATGTTCGAAAGGTTTCATTTTGAACGAAACTTTCTCAATTTCGGAAAGTGGGGTTAAATCGAATTGTCGACCAAAATGAAATTCACCGGATTCCGGAGTATCTAGTAAACTAAGGTTTATCTCGTCTAAGAAAGTAAGGTTATCTAGAAGTCTACTTAAATAACAAACAGGGAATTCCCAGACATTATCTTTTTTGTGATAATAGAAAGTAGGAATAGTTTTAAGTGAATCTACTACATGTTGATTGAAATCAAAGGTAACACAAATAGATGAAAGTCCAGATATTTTCTTAGGAGGAGATATCTCAGTAATATGTATCATAAACGAAATCTCCTAAGTTACATATGAAATTACTGTAATTACCGAAATTACGGAAGTTACCGAAACGAGATTATTGTAATTTCGGAAATTACGGAAGTCTCGCGCGTATATACGCACGCGCGTAAGGAAAAAGGCTAAATTTGGCTAAAAACAGAGAAAATGTGCAAGTTATAGCCAAAAATAGCCAGAAAAATGTGAAATTATTAAATTATTCGGCCTAAAAAGTGTAATTAGTCTAAAAGTGATACGTATTTAGTACTGAAATCGTTCTCAGGTGCCTCTTCTTTAGCTTTATATGTAACAGTTGCTTCAATTACGAAGGGTTTATTACAATAATCACAGATATAGTGTTCTGTTAAGTCGGGCTCTCTGGTTTCTGTACCGTAATCCTCATAGATTATCTTACCAAAAGTATCTCTTACAACTTCATCAGGCTGACCTATAATAGAACCGGGGAGAAAAAGCTCTCCTGGAAGATATTCTGCACTACAATGTGGACATCTAATTACGGGGGATTTATGGGAAATTTGGAATTTCATTGCTAAAAAGCTCCTTGCTTGGTAATTTTTTGAAAATTTTTGAAAAAATATTAGCACGCGCGCACGCGTCTAGGTCTATATATTATATATTATATATATTCCAGACCTGGAATATATATAATATATAATATAATAATCTATTATTATATAAATATATAATAAATATATTTATATGCACGTAAGAATTTTTAGGATTCATTGTCCCTTCGGGACGTTGGGACAAGCCCAACAGCATAAGAAATAATAATAGAATTTTCCTATTATATTATACAGTAGATAAGTTAATAATTTAATAGCTTTTTTAAAAATTTTTGAGATTTTTTATTAATTTATTAGGTTGTAAATTTTTTGAGAACTTTTTATTTTTATATAGCCCTAAAACGTCCATATTTGGCTTTTAAGGAACTTTAACAGTTAGGCAGTATACTTATACCCATGAGACCTTAGGATGCGAATTTGATAGGGTTCTGCGCGAGATACAATATATTAAATATTATATCTATAATATAGAAACGCGTTTAAACAAGCCTGGTTCGCGTTTTAAGGCACGTTTAAGCTTTGGGAGTATAGGAATAAGGCTTCGAGCCTTTGTGAGCGATATGGCGCGAATATGGACGTTCTGGGACAAAAAGAAAAAGCTCCCTGTGAAGAGAGCTTTAATATTATTCGGATTCCTTCCAACCGCCCGATGTTTTAACTTTAACAATATCTGCTTCATACCATTTAGATAAAGAAGGATTACTTGCATCTGGCATCTTAACCCACACTCGTCCTTCTTTGAAATTAGGAGCAGAATTTCCAACTTGGAGTCGTACTACGCCGGCATTCTGAATGGTTATTTCATTTGAAAATCTATACGCATCATTAGAAGCCGATGCGGCAAAAAGTTTATAGGAGTTAGAAGCACTATTAGTATGTGATGGTTTATCAGCACCCCAAAGAATATAAGGACGAATACCAACACGTACTATATCTCCAGCTTCAAACTCTTGTAATTCAGGATATATGGTAATTTGCTCTGTATCACTTAAGTCTACCGTATCGATAGTATTCCAGGTCGTTCCATCGGGGGTCTTACTTATAACGGTTCCACTAGAATTTTTAATCGCCACTGAAGTGAAACTTCCTGTTCCACCTTTTTTAACCTGTAAAACTAATCTATAACCCGCAACAGCTGAAGATGAGTTTTTCTGTGAGGACTTCTGATTACTGTTTTTCCAGGATATCACCCAAGGTTCCTTAATAGTAAATCTATTTTTTGTTTTAGTAATAGTGGGTCCCACAGTCGGTAAATCTGGGGCTACATAGTTTTTAAGTGTTACAGTCGCGTTATCTGAATATTTAGCGTCTTCTCTGGTACTGTCTACCCATGTTCTAACATAAATAGCTTGAGTAGCTGTTCCGACAGAGGCAGTATGCTTTTGGTTTACAATAGACTTTGTACCCTTTTTATTACTTGCATTTGTCCACGGACCACTTGAACTGGTTGCATACTGAAGTGTGGTATACTCAACTGTATTATTATGTTTACTTGTAGCAGATGAACAAGAAGCACTAAAAGTATTATTATGGTTATTTGTAACAGAAGGCTTTGCAGGTTTATCAAGTGCTACCCAATAATCACCTGCAAGTGTTTGGCTAGTACATGTTAATTTATAATTGCTTCGTCCGCGCCCACCAGATTTAAACCAGTTATACGCGGTGTCTCTTATTTTTCCACCTTTACCGTCACCATACTGTAGATAACCAGAAGAGTCTGGTAGCATATGTCCTGAACAACATACCCAGAAACTAGGAATAGTAAAGTTTGCTGTACTATGTGTTTTTGTTACAGGTATCGATGCAGGAGTTGCATTTCCCCAGTTAACGCCAGGTGCTTTTATATTGTAGACTTTATTTGAAGCGGGGTCGCCCCATAATAAAAAGTATGCGTCACTATTATAACTAGTTGAACTCCAGCCAGAAGGATAAGTAAGAGTAACTCTTACATTTACAGATGTAAAAGTTTTTGAGGTATTGTCATACTGTAGATGAGCAGTCAGGTCTTTTTGAGGAGTGAATGTCCACGTTTGAATATCTACCCAAGCCATTAGTTTTCCTCCTTATCTAATATAGAATCGATCTTAGTAAGAATTTCTTCGATGATTTCTTTAGTAGCGTCAGAAAGATTTTTTTCGTCGTCGTCCTTCGCTTCTTCATAATAATATTTAGAAAGCTCTCTAAAGTCGTTCTTAGCGATAGAGAAGGAACCCCAGTCACAGAGCATCTCAAGAATATAAATGAGTGGCATGTCTTCACCGAGCCAGTGCTCTGGGTGATGTTCATTAGTCATCCAGTGATGTTCCCAAGCAGCTTCGTACTCAGGGTCGTACTCATAGTGGTCTTTATCATTATGCCAGAACCTAGCGTAAGGTTCGAACTCTTCTTCTGAAAACTTTGACTCATCATGTTCATTTATTACATCATTAAAAGCTGAGAGGTCGACGCCTTCAAAAACTTCCGGACAATTAGTCTCAAGCCAGTTAGCAAACTTTTCTACATTTGCTTTATGCTTAAGTACGTATTGTTTATATTTTTCTAAGTAACCGTCGGAGTCTTCATTAATCATATTAAGAAGACCGAAAGCATTAAATATATTCATAAGATTCTTCGCCTTTCTAATAAGTAATTAGTTGAAGTACTTATTAATGATTCTTCTTGTAATGTGTGAGTACTCCGCGTCGTCGTAAGCCTTAGTAACTTCTGCTACATATTTTTCTGCTCTCTGAATAACACGAGCATCAGCTTTTCTATTTTTTAATTCTGCTAGTAGAGCTTCAGCAGCTTTAATTCTTTTTACGTCGGCGTAAGCTCTTCTCTCTTCTTCAGGAATATTCTTAGCAGCACTAAAAGTTTTTACTGCGCTCTCTACCGAAGCATCAACGCTTGCCTTAAAGTTGTCTTCCTTAGTGAGGTCGTATTCCTTACCGCCTTGCTTAATAGTGATAGCTGAATCAGATTTAGCTGACTCCCAAAGATTTTCATATTCTCTAAACTCTTCGAATAAGTATTTCATAGTTAACTCCTTTAATATAGTTTCTATCTAATTTAGCAGTGCCCGTATATAATTAAAGCTTCCAAGAATTTAATCTCAGAAGCAGTTTTTAATTTTGAGCCACCTATAACATTCCTTTTTTCCATTCATTTAATTTAGCGTAACTTTATAGTCGAAGTTTTAATAATTTATTTATTTGATAAAAAAATAAGAGAGTATAAGTTTTACCTTATGCTCTCTATTATATCTAATTAAATAATTACCTTAAATCTTTTTTTCTATATCTTCCCAGAGATTTTCATATAACTTAAACTCTTCATACATTCGAGAAGTTT
>JAEIGA010001905.1_pt1 | contig 33235 bp, 63 predicted proteins | sample 9270691 | NCBI WGS metagenome assembly JAEIGA01 (sample SAMN17057246, study PRJNA624740) | gut metagenome | biome: biome; isolation source: fecal sample | host: Bos grunniens | place: China: Xizang | collected 2019 | reverse complement strand
GTCTCCTTGGCTTATTTTCTGAAGCCAAATACAGGGGGATAGGAAAAAATTATTCAGGGATAAGCATTCCGTTCTCGTCAAACTTATATGGATTGTTCTCCCTTACTTTTCTCCCTTTCCCATGTTCTCCCTTGTGTTCTTCGAAATGACAATCTCTGCAAAGGCTTATAAGGTTATCTGGATTCATTGTGATTGATACATCCCCTATGTTCTGTGGAGAAAGATGGATGATGTGATGGACTTCTGTTGCCGGTCTACCACATCTGCACAGGAACTTATCTCTCCTTAATACATAATCCCTTGTATTTGCCCATTCTTTTGAATTATAAAAACTCTTTGCGAAATCTCTTGCCATATATTCTCCTTTGGACTCCACCCACCGGCGAATGAAGTCCTTAATGTTCTTGGGAGAACAATATAAAAAGCCGAGTTATCTTTAACCCGACTTTCTACGCATATATAATAACATATTATTTTTTTGTTTTTTTTGCTTTTTAATCTACGAAACCTTTTTTATTATAATCAACCTTCAATCCTTCGCTCTCAAGAAACTCTTTGCATTCTCTTGTCCATTTGCCTTTAACAATATTGCATGGTTGAAATGTTCTATATCCCCAATCAATAATGTAATCTTCTGCATTGATGAAATAATCAAATCCTTTTCCATCTTGTTTTTCTTCAATCTCCCAAGGAGTACAGTCCCGGTCTACCACCTTCAGAAGTTTTTCTTTATTCCAAAGACCACACATCAAACTGACTTCGAATCGGCTTCCATGCTTTCTCTTTAACCAATCATAATAAATGGTTTCTTCATCATCCCCATCCCAAGCCTTTTCAAAATTAAGACATGCAAGATTCGGCTCAAGGTCAAGAATAAGTTTCGCTTTCCTGATTCTTTTTTCATCCACAGGCTTTCTGATAAAGCAATCATCAATCATCAAGAGAACATAATCATCATCTATCTGATTTAAAAATTCCCTGAAGCCTATTGTCCAAGTCTCTAATTTATTAACAACAGCTATGGTCTCATAATATGGATTCATAATTCCATCCGTAAAATAAACCACATTAGGATGATTCGGATAATACTTTTCAAGACAATGGCTAAAAGGAGCAAAGAGTTCTTCGTTCTTGGAGCAACTTAAAACGATTATCTTCATTATTCATACTCCCTCATCTTTTTTTGTATTATATTTAAAATGCTGTTGAATGTGGTATCAGTACATTTTTTGCATCTTTCATCATTTTCGGATAAACTCATAGAACAATCTCCGTAATATACAACAATTTCAGCTCTGACATCATCTAATGCCCTTAACACTTCGAGTTTGCTTTCTGCCTTTTGTGCATTTCGCATAACTTCAAATTCTTTGCTTGTCATTTGCTCTCTCCTTTCAGTTCGGATATATGATTGTCTATGATTTCAACGGCTTTTATTACTCCTCTATCAGATATTTCATACTCCGACTTCCAATTTCCCGTTGCCATTATTTCTGCTTTTAAATTTTCAAGTTCCATTAACTTCTCGTTTTTGATTTTACATTCGTTGCACATAAATATACATTCGCCATCTTTTAGCGGTTTATTACAAACGGGACAATTCCCTGCACAAATAACTTTTGCTTTTAAATTATTCATTCTTTATTCTCCTTCCATTTTTGCCCCACAATTTGGGCAATAACTCTTTCTAACAAAATATTCACAGCCGAGCCAAACTTTACAATATGAACATTCATAAGTAACTCTCATACATTGTCCGAGATTGGGGTTTTCGTGCTTTATCCAATGCCCTGTCTTTTGGTTTTCAATATCGGACAAACTCATTATGTTTTTTATTGCAATATCAATAATCTCGTCTTTATACCCCGTAAAATTACATTCAAGTATTGCTCTTATGTTTTCTTCTAATGTCATTCTTTATTCTCCTTTATCGTAACTGTCTTCATCAACACAAAATAATATGCTAAAACACAATAGATTAAGTCGGACATTATAAATTCTATTGTTATTGCCACAACAAGTTATTCTAAAACAAAATGGAATATACCAATCACTCAAATCTATCAATAGCCATAATCTGTTGAATATAATAATTGCTCTTTCGTAGTCTGCTTTATGAAATTCAATCATTCTTTATTCTCCCTAATATCTTATCTCGATTATGCCGTGTCTTTGTTTTGGCTCTGTTCTTACACCGTATGCGTTTAATCTGTAATCAGATGTATCTTTCCAACTTACTTCAATGTTGTCCCCTTCAATCTCTTTGGGTAAATCGGCATTGACCATTATTGATGTTTCGACAAACTTGATAAATTCTTCTCTGCTTATTTTCATTCTTTATTCTCCTTTCCATTTATTGTAAACCCAACTATGCGTGTTTCGTCTTTGGTAAACGGAATATCCTCAATGTGAGTAACTAACGGCTTTAAATTCACATAAGAAATGCCGTCTTTTTCAAGAATAGGTACTCTCAATTCCCTTTTATCGTTTTCATTAAGCATATCATCATCAATAATTGCTATGTATTTCATTCTTTATTCTCCTTATCCACAACCTTGATAATGTCCCTAACAACTTCAAGAGGAATGCCTATCTGTATTCCCATATCCTTTGGATTCATTTCTGTTGTGAGTGACAGGCTCTGTCCTTTTTCATCACTCGTCATTCTCACTCTCACAGGAATACCACCAAAATGCTTTCCGTCTGTTACCCATCCATTTACAAGTTTTTCTCTGTAATCTCTCATAAAATAACCGCCTTTCCACATCCCACCACAAGCAATGCTCTGGCTTTTCTCATTGTTACGATTTCTCCGACCTTCATTTCTCTGCCGAGTTCTAAATCGTTATAATTCTCTATGATCTCAAGTTGAACTGTGTTCCCTTGCTTTAAATACTCTCCTGTCGGAGTTGATTTCCCAAGGAGTTTTACCCATTGCTTCTGAATGTTTTCGTTGGTGTCTCCCTTGTATGACGGATGTTCGGGAATATTCAAGAATCTTTCGGGATTCACTTCTTCCATGTCAAATGGAACAATATATCCATCTTCGCCTTCAACAAAGCCAAGTTCATCCAGAACTGACACAGGAGTTGTTATGACAGGCACTCCCATTTCAAGTGCTTCCACCATTGAATATCCGAATCCTTCTGAATCTGATAGCTGCACAAGATAGTCACATTTGGATATATAATCTTTCACATTTAAGTTCTCTGGGAGTTTAACCATGCCATCTGCAAGTCTGGTGTCCTGATGGCTGAAAACAAACCAAATGAAATCTATTTCTGCCCTGTGGAGTGCTTCTGCAAGTTTAAGCATCCTGTCTCCACCTTTTTCTCTTGTAAATCTTGATGCCGTAATCAAGAACAGGCACTTCTTTGTTTCTTCGGGATAAGTGAAATTGTGAATCACTTCATACTTTCCAACATTTTTATATGTGTCAGCAGCTGCTTGGGAAACAAATACAATCTTGTCTCTTTCAGGTTGAATGTCGCAACAGAATAATGCCGAATAACATCCATGCACCATCTGGATTATTTTCTTTGCCTTAAACTGTTCGGGAATCTTGTCTGTGATCCTTGTGTTAATAAGTGTGTCACATTCGATTATTTTATCGTTAAGCCTTAACACTTGGACTATATCGGAGAGTCTGCGAATCTGTCTGCCATCCATATTGTCCCTAAAAACAACCATGATGTCATACAATTTGTACATGTTTTGACACCAATAATAAAGCCAAGTTTCAATGCCACCTATTTTCTGCATATTGGCACAGTAAATAACCACCTGTGTTTTTATTCTCGGTCTAAACTCTCCCTTTCTTGCTCTTTGAGTTAAGCTGTTTTCTCTCCCTGCTCGGTAATAATAGATTGGTTTCGGAATATATGTTTTTGCCTTCGGAACAGGCAATCTGTTTAAAAAATCATCATCCTCGGCAACTTGCATATTTTCATTGAAGAATAAATCTTTTATATATTCTCTTTTAAAAACTCTATTCCAGACACATCTGTTCCAAGGATTAAATTCATCAGCTTCGTTCTTGATGGTTTTCCCAAGTTTTCCATCTGTGGATTGCCAAGAGATATAAACTGTGTCAATGTCGCTATGGATTGCCTTTAATATCTCGCTCACATAATCATCTGACACCAAATCATCAGAATCCACAAAGACAATGTAATCTCCCTTTGCCTTTTTAAGACCTGTATTCCTTGCAGCTGAAACTCCTTTGTTTTTCTGCCTTATAACCTTGATGTCAGGATGTGCTTTATACGGAACTTCGCTCCCATCATCCACAAGGATCACTTCGACTTCTTCATTGATTTGCTTCTGGAGTATGTCCAAAAGTTCATCCGTATATTCTTTTGTATTAAAATAGGGAATTATGATTGATAATTTCATTTCTTGTCCTTCCTGAATGATTCAACTAATGAGCTAATGACAAAACAAGTTAAATATCCGATAAGAAAGAAACCCATATCTCTGCCGATTATGACAAAGTATTCATTTCCGAAGTTATGCCATGCAATATAATCCATAGCCAAATTAAAACTTTCCATCTGCTCCCTTTCTGATAATCAAAATCTTATCCTTGTACTCTTCCAAGTGTTCATCAATCCATTCGTCACATTCTTCTTTGGTGCCTTCGAATACGATCCTGCTATTTTTGGCATCCTCAATAAAATAGTTTCTATCTGTCATTTTGCCCTTAACTCCTTTTCCATCTGTTCAAAATCATAATTTCCATGAATGTAATTGTGATATTGGTTTTTGGATTGGTTTCTTGATTCTCTCTCTAACTTATCCAAGAAATTCGGATTACTTGCACTCTGGTGTCCATGCTCCATTGCATAGAGTTGTGTATCTGTCAATCTTTTATTATCCCGACTTCTTTCCCAAGTTCTTACACAGGCTTTCCAATCCTTCATTTTGTTTTTACCAACCATCCATCCCTTTGATTCATAAAAGCTGATGAATGTTTCAGGATCAACATTGTTATTTCTCTCTTTGCAATATTCCTGAACATCTTCCAAAGAAGGTGGAGTAAATATATTATTCTTTATTTCTTTACTTCTTATATTCTTATATTCTTTATATGTGGTTAGTTGTTGGTTAGTTGTTGGTTGATTGTTGGTTGATTTGTTGGTTAGTTTGTTGGTTGATTCATTTTCCAAACATTGAAATTTTTCCCAATTTGTAATGCTTATCACAGAAAATCTGTTGGTTGATTTGATGGTTATTTCGTTGGTTGATTTTAAGTGTTCCAACGAAGTCCTTACAGATTGTTCTGAAATTCCAAGAGTCTCGGCTATTACCTTTCGCCCGGTAACAAGACTTCCCCTTGGAATCTCACAACCTTTATATCTTGAATCTTCCCAATTCGCATGAAGGAGCAGATAAATGAAAACAGCCTGTGTGTTAACATCCGAATACCATTCCCAATCACATATAGACCTGTGAAGTTTTATGAATCCTTGCTCCATCCTATGCTCTCCTTAATCTGTTCAAAAGCAATAGCCTGACAACGAATCTTTTCATCAGCTTTAAGATCGTTATGGCTGATGAAATCCTCTGCACAATCAATAGCCATTTTGACTCCCTTGGTCTGAATCATATCGTCAAAGACAACAAATCCAACAATTCCATCAGAAGTAATGTCTCTTGCCACTTCCATTGCCCTGTCTATTGTGGAATATCTTCCCCAATACCAAAGCATGTTATCGTCAGCCACAGCTTTTACAACAACAAACTTTTCCTCGGAGCCTTCATGCTCCACATTCTTAATTATCGCTCTCATATCTCTGCAAATCATCTTCTCTCTCCCTTCTTCTTGATTCCATACTTGCTGAAGCCATCAATGCCATTAAGACAACTCCTACAATGTTTCCTACGATAAACCCAATACATAACCCAATAATGAAATACATCTCTAATCTCCTTCCGAAAAATCTCCACAAACCTTATCTCTCCAACCTTCCCAACCATAAGGACACTCTTCTTCGCCATAAAAGACACAATCCTCACATGTCTTATCCTGATATTCGTATTCTTCAGGAACACCGCCACAGTTCGGACATAACCAAGACTCTTCATAAACTGTATGTCCCCATGCTTCACTCGGCTCTTCGTATTTCTCAAGATCATCTTCGTCTATGATGCTCTTGCACTCTTTACACCAATATTTCATTCTGTAACTCCTTCTCTTTCTCTCTAATCAGGCTTAAAGCCAACATCAATGAATCGTTAAACTCATTCTCGGTATAATTGCTTGGACACGATTCGCAGTTCAAAGTACAATCTGGATGCCATCTGCAACCTAATATCCGGCTGATGCTTGATTTTGCTTTTTCATATTCTTCTATCTTCGACATCTGTTTAACTCCTCTTCCGAAATATCCAAAACCTTTTGAAGCTTTATCATGGTTTCATTCTTCGGCTTTCTTCTGCCGACTTCCCAATCAAAAACTGTATTCTCATGAGCATGAACCATAAGACCTAATTTGTATCGAGTAAAGCCTTTTGCGTTTCTCTTGGAACTGATTAAAGCTCCTAATTTAGCTTCATTGAATTTGTGCCTGTCAGAAATTCTTTTGCCCACTTTGATGTGGTCATAAAACACATAGCAGACATATCCTTCATCATTTATCCAATTCTTGTAAGCTCTGACATCAGTTTCGGGATAAATCTTTATTATTTCGCCTTCAAATAAGCCGCTCATTTCTTCTCCTTCCTAATCGTTTCGGACAATGCCCAAATAATTAGACAGGTTCCGAAGCCAATTATCATTGCTAAAATGTCTCTGCCGGTCAATCTGATATACTCGTTAAATGTCATTACCATAAATTCTTCCCAAACTTCATCCCACATGGTCATTGCTTATCTCCTTTAAAAGTTCATCAAAAGGACATTCCCCGGAATGTGTCTGACAGTATACGCAACCGTTCTCATCTCCTGTGCCTGAATATTTGCAGAAGTGATCGCATACATCTTCAACAGTTTCTACGATTAAGTTCTGTAAATCACTCATAATGCTTCAATCCCCTTTCTGCGTAATCTATAACACCAAGAGAGTTCATAGCCTAAATCCTCGGCAATTTTCTCCATATCCATGCCGCCGATATAGAATCCGAACAAAATTGTTCTTTCAGGGCATTCCCCAAGCTTGTTTATTTCGGCTGATAATTCTCTGATTGTCTGTGCCTTTAATAATTGCAATTTCTCGACTTCTTTTTTCAGCTCGTCTATCTCGCCTATAATCCTTTCAAATTTATTGTCCGGCGAAGATATTACTGAAACTTTGTCATAGGAAACTCCCTGAAGTCCTATGCATGTATAAAGAGCTTCTATCAAGTACATTTTCTCTTTAATTATTAAGTCCATTCTGCGAACCCCTAAAAGATGTTTTTTGCCCTCTTCGTATTTCATGTTTTTCTCTCCTTACATATAGTTTTTGTGAAATTCCTTCATCCAGAGTTCGAATGAATATATAGAAATGAAATCAGCTTCTGCGATTGCCTTGAGCCTTTTGTTTAACTCTTGGTCTCCCGAATCGTGTACTTCTCTGTGACATTGTTCGCATATCGGAATAATAAGTCCGTACTTCTCGCTTTTCTTCCTGTATGCGGCACCTATAATGTGATGGAACTGTTGCCTTGGCTTTCCACAGACATAGCAGACATCAAAGTTATTTGTAATTATTGATTTGATTTCCATAATTGTTTCATCCTCTCAATCTCGTTTGGTGTCATAGTCTGAATGCCAAGTTCCTTCGCTTCTTCCACAGTTCCGTCAATCAAAGCTGACATCTCTTGCGAATCGTATTCATGTGTAGGTCTCAAAACGCAGTAATGAGTAAACTCTTTGCCTTTAACATATCCATAACCTATTGCTTTGGTGTGAATATCTTCTCGCTCACATATCGGAATTGATGAATTAACAGTTATGATATATCTCTTTCCATCTACAAACTCTTCCTGTCCATATCTCGCCATTAGAAGATTCTTGGTATATGCCTTGGATGTATGATTCTTCTCGGCAATCTTTCCAACAAGCAGATGGAAGTAAGCATTCGCATTCAGAGACCGCTTATGATGTATTTTCTTGACGATTATGGAGACAATTCCTTCAAGACCATTTATCTCGTCTATGGAATCGACTTCAAAAGTCACTCGGAATTTGCCTTCAAATGTTCGGATGATGTCAACTATTGTTCCGTTCATCTTTTTGCTCTTTCGTATATGGGAATGGATATATCAGTTCGCTTGGAGAAATACTTCTTTTTGTACAACTTCCTGTGAGATATTTTTTCAAAGCATACTGACATCTCGCTATTTCGGGATGTGTCAATGCTATGTGTTGAGAATCTTTTAAATAGTTTCTGTATGCAATAATTGGAAACTCTTCAGGCTTCGTACTCATCCCAGAGCAAAGTATTTCGTAAAACTCCAAAATTTTATCTGTATCAACACCGCTTTTATATGCCATAAATAGTGCCAACCTTACTGTTGCTATGGTTATCTTTGCAATCGTTGTTTGTGGAAGTCTCAAGAAAAATCCGTCTAAATCAGATTTGTGTTCCTTTGTGAAATCTATTATTTCTGTTGGTGTGACAACTCTATGTCCTTCGCTTCCCTTCATATTGTGGGCAATGATTGTTTTGGCTACGGATATATATTGTGGAGATTTGTAGACACCTTCAAAATCGGGACATTTGATTGATATTTGGTCGGAAGAACTTCTTTTTCTGTTATAATCGTAAATGCCATTACTCGAAACATTACGGCAAACCCAAGTATGAATGCCTTTTTGTGCCTTAACGATTGCTGTCAATCTATGTTGTCCATTCCTCAAGACTCCGTTTTCATCAAAGGAAATTGCATCTCCGACTCTTTCATCCCAATTTCCATTCAAAATGTCTTGAGTATAAGCCTGAACTGTTCCAATGCTTATCTTTCGATTTACACTATTCGCCAAGAGCATTTTCTCGGCTTTCTGCGGAGAAATAAATTCATAGGTCATTACCATTTTTTCACTCATTCTTTTCGCTCCTTTCTTTGTATTTCGCTTTCATCTTGTCCCAATTTGTCACAAGATTAGTGAACTTGGCTTCTGTAAGTTCCTTAATCTCTGAAACCGAATATAATTCGCAGATGTAAGATTCCGGGATTCCATCTTCTTGGCATGTCTTAATAAGAGCTTTTCTCTTTTCGGCTGTGATTGGCTTCTCGGCTTCTTGCTGTAATGTTGCAGTTTTGACTTCTTCAGCAGATGCAACATCTGTGTCAATTCCAAATCCACACATTCCTAATGCTCGACCAACAGCAGAAGTCTCACAGTTCTCGATATAGGAAGTCTTATTGATAAAGGATGAATTTTCCTTTTCGTAAGCTGTACCTTCTCCAAGAACAATAAATTCTGTTCTGTCTCCATCAAATCTGCCCTCGTTGTTATAACCGACTTTTGCATGAATTACGCATACACCATTCTCATGTGATACAATTTCGGTCTTTATCGCTCCTGAAGGATATAATTTTCTGAAAGCCTTGATTCTTTCTGCAACTGTCGCATAAGGTTTGTCTTTTACATCTGTTGTTACAATCTCCTTATTGGCTTTTTCCAAATCTTCCCAAGTAATCATTCTCATTTCTTCTCCTTTCCCAAAGTCCCGGATATTTCCGTGACGAAATATTTCTGAATAAGCTGTTAACTGTTACCCATCCGAGACTTTGTTAATCATGGCATTCTATCAGGCGATAAACTGCAACAGTTTTGCCTGTGTAGAAACACTTTGTTTTACCGACAGGCTCAACAACACCTTTGTTTGACAACTCCGTTAATCTCGGAGCAGAGAAGTTCCTTTCGGATGATGGTGTGTAGCCTTTCCTGTGCATAGCAACCGCTATTTCTTTGGCTGTTAAAGGGAAATCGGATTCATCCAATATCTCTATAATTTGCTTATATCTCTTCTCACGATCTACTACTTCATTGGAATCATGCCTTGTGTTTAAGGTTACGATCTCGCCCGGTAAACTCGTTTCAATCATTCTTGTTCTCCCTTCTGATAATCAAAACTAATCCCTAAAAAATCGAATACATTCAGAAGTTCCCAAACTGTCCAATCCGTTTGTCCTGATAGCTTCTGTGATATACTCGCCTGTGTGAGATTAAGGCTGTAAGCCAAATTGCCTTGGCTGACCTTCTGCCTTTTCATCTCGCCACGAATAAAATCATTTAATTGTCTGTAATCTTTGGAAATCTTATTGAACTTCATCTTCAGAATCCTTATGCTTTAATCCGTAAATAACGGCACCTACCATCATCCCGACCGGGAAGTAAAGAATCTCGGCAAGTAAAATCCAAAAACGGATGTTGTAAATCTCAAAGAATTTTTGAATCATAATGTTCTCCTTTCATTTGAATCAGGAGTATGTTAGAATAATCACAGAGGTCTGTGAGTGATTCATCTCACTCCTTGGGAAGTTCGGTAATGGAAACGGCTGAACTTCCTTTTTTTATAAAATTTTTTATAAAATGAATTGTCTTATAAAACGGTTTGCATATTGAGGATGAATAGTCGAGCGATTGGTTTGCAGAGTTTTGTCTTTGTCCAGATTACTAATTGAAACCCAAGTATAAGTTTTAGTTTCTTCCATTGGTTCAAATATCACATTGTTTTTAGGCTCAAAATTCACAAACCAAAATTGAGTCGGTTTCTTTAAATAATCTCCATTTTTTGTTCTATCCATGTCTATAAGTTTCGGTTCTATCGGAAAATATTTGGTCAGGTAATGCGGCTGTGTATAAGGATTTTCCACAACAAGCTTTAATCTCCTTTTTAAACAAATCAGGAAGAGTTTTGAAATGACTTGGTAATATTCGGCAAGTTCTTTATGTAAGCTTCTTGCATATTCAATTTTTCGTTCTTCACTCCATTTATCTTGTCCAAAACTTTTCCCGGCAAAAAATAACTGAACTTGACACTCAAATCTTGTACATGGAAAGAATGCTAAAACCACATCTTCTTGAGAAATATTGTCAAATATAGATGATTTACCTTCATACCCCCCCACAATTTCAGCAAATAGGTCAACAATATAATCTGTTTGCACATATTCGTTTTGAATATCATAATCAAAGGCTTCTATGCCAAGCTTCTTGAACTCGTTTTTAAAAGTTCCTGATTGCTCGAATAAGCAATGTGCTTTCATCCTTACTCCTTCCGTTCTGTTTCGTGAACTTCTATCGCAAAAAAATAAAGTGGAAGTTGCTCGTTGGAAATATCAAGAGCCTTTGCCCAATCAAAGATGTCTGCCTGACTTAATGTTCTCTGATGGTTTAAGTATGCCGAAACGAATCGGGTCTCCTTGCCGATTGCTTCTGCAAATGCTCCATAGGTTAAGTATTTCTCAACGATTCTTCCACGAACTTTAGAAGTATCTACATTCATCTGTTATTGTCTCCTTTCTATAAATAATTTTCGTTATAGCCGGAATCTATATATTCCTTGGCTGTGCTGATGGTTAAGGCTGTCTGAATGTACTTGCCATCCTTGTAGATTTCATAAGTACAATTATCTCTTTCTCTTTCTTCTCCAAGGTCTGTCTTAACCTTTTTAATTTCATGTCCGTGATATTTCATAAGGCATCTCCTTTCTATAATTTAGGTCTTACACAACACCAACATTGGCTTCCGAATGCCCTGTAATAATTTGCCATACCTCTTTCAGCTTCTTCCTCTGTGTTATATTCAAATATCTGTCTTTCTCCATCTGATGCCCAAACAATTACTAATTCGTATTTCATAAACTACTCCTTTCTAAAAATATCCGATAACCCTTACATCCTGAATCTTAATCATATTGCCTGTTGTATATCCGTGCATCTTTCCAAGTTTCTTCTTGGCACTCTTAATATCTCTTGCATCTATTGACTTTTCGTATGTCTTATCTTTTACCGAGTATTTAATGTTAAATGCTACCATATCCGTTCTCCCTTTGATTGAAAGTGTTCTATTTCGTTTACACCTTTAATATACACCCTCTGTTCCGTTTTGTAAACACTAATTTGCAAATTTTTGTAAATTTTTTGCAAATTTCTGCCGATTATGGTATATATAAAGGGAAAGGAGTGTTCACGAAATGAAAATTACCGATTCAAAACACCGATTAAAAGAGTTATTATCAATAACAGGGGATTCACAAAATGAAATGGGTAGAAAAAGCGGTTTAACTAAATCTGCCATTTCAAATTATATAAATGGTACAAGAGAGCCAAGACAAGATGCTCTTTTATTATTATCAAAAGCATACAATGTTAATCCGGCATGGCTTATGGGATTAGATGTTCCAATGAAATCTGAAGTTGATAAGCAATCAGACGGAAAAATATATGAAGCTCTTGAATTATATGAATTATACCAAAAAGCTGATCCGAGTATCAAAGCCGCTATCGAAACATTGTTAAAAGGAAATAAGGAGAATTAAATATGAAAAAATGGATTTTACTATTACCTATTATTATGATTTTAGGCTGTGCCCCGACAGAAACTGTTGTTGCTCCAGAACCTACGGAAGTAAATATTGATGAAATCAAAGAACAATTAAAAGAAGAGATTAAGGAAGAGGTTAAGGAAGAAGTCAAGGAAGAAATTAAAGCCGAAGAAGAAGCAAAAGAAGAAGAAATAACCATAGACAACTACGATTTCAGAACCGACCCTGATACAGTTGTTGTCAATATAAATAATGATAATTTAGGCGAATACTTTGATATGCGAGTTATACCAATTTGGAATGGCACTTATTCAATCCGCACTCATAGTCTTATGTATGATAAAGGATATGTTATGGTAGGTGCCGATAATTGTAGATTTTTAATTCGTTCTGTCGGTTTTGAAATGGACGGACAAATATACCACATGGATGATGATTCTGGAAATAACACATCTTATGAATATCCTTTTGATGCAGAAGTTGCACATGGATTTACAAGTGAAGAAAGAGCAAAAGAATTTCTGAAAGATATATATGAATATTATCCTTCTTTTGAAGAAGATAATGCTACCATCTATTATCAAAAAATCGAAGATGTGAAGTTTGGCTATGAAATTACTGAAGATGGAAAAAGAACAGTAAATGGGGAAGTCTTATATATATGCCCCAATAATCCCTTTTAAGGTCTCTGTTCCTGTTCCAACAAAAGGTCTCTGATGAACTCCTTTTCTTCTTCTGTTAAATCATTATAGAAATTGATAAATTCTTCTTTACTCATTTTTAATACCCTGTGGAGATTCCATCCGGCTCGTAAATGTTAACCCAATGTTATTGATATATCTATCAAGGAGATGTGCTCTTTGGAATCCCCACTTCCTTATCTACGAATATTTTACCAACCCAATTTGATTCATTGAAGTTCCACTTTAAACCACTTTTGACATAGGAGAAATGCCAATGATTGACCAAAGAGAAATCATATTGAAACTTAAAGAAGCCAAAATTGAGAGAAATTTATCCATAAATGATATTGTCAATTTGACCGGGAATTATCTTTCAAAAACCACAGTTCAAAGAGTGTTTGCTGACGGTTCCGAGAATACTTCCTTTAGATATGAGGACACAATTCGCCCTCTTGTAAAGGCTTTGCTTGATATTGATACGATTGAAGAATCTGACGATATGGACACCAAAGCTTTAAAGTCCTTGTTGAAATTAAAGAATCAGAGGATTGAAGAATTGGAAACACTTCTGCAAGAAGAAAGAATCAAAAGCCATGAGAAAATGGAAAAAGAAAGAAAACACTATGAGAGCCACATTGCTCTTTTAAATGAACAGATTGCCATTAAAGACAAGAGAATGGATGCACAAGCTGAAAAATTTGACAGAAAAGATGCTCAATATACAGAACTTGTAAACAGACTATTGAATTGCCATTGTTGTAGTAAGGGAGAATAATATGACGGTTGACATGCTTCCATCAGGGAATTACAGAATCCGAGAAATGCGAAATGGAAAGGTTTATACTGTTATTGTTGACCATGAACCCGGAAAGAAAGAAGCAAAAGAACTTATAGAAAAGAAACTTGGAATTGTAAATGATAATACTCCATTTAAACGAGCCGCCGAAACCTATATCGAATCCAAATCCAACATACTCTCTCCATCTTCCATAAGAGGATATAGGTCTATTGTTGGGCATCTTCCCGACAGCTTCTTAAATGCCCCTCTAAACAAAATAAGTAAGCCGACCCTACAAATACTCGTCAATCAGCTTTCAAGCCAATATAAGCCTAAAACTGTGCGAAATACGAGTGCGTTTGTGATGTCCGTACTAAAGTTTTTTGATGTTGAAATCAAGAGTCCTACTCTTCCACCAAAAGAAGTTAAAATTGATTACATCCCCACCGAAGATGATATAAGACGAATACTTGCCAAAGTGCAAGGCACAAAATATGAAGTTCCTTTTGCTCTTGGCACTCTCGGACTTCGCCGGTCAGAAATCTGTGCCTTGGAACAGGAAGATTTAAAAGGGAATGTATTAACAATCAATAAGGCTCTTGTTTTAAACGAACACAATGTATGGACATTGAAGCACACAACCAAAACCGATAAATCGACAAGAACTATTATTGTTCCTGATTACATAGCCGATTTGATTAGAAAAGATGGAGCCTGTCCTTGTACTCCACACTCATTGTATTGGAAACTTCAACGAGTACAAATTGAACTTGGAATACCCCGGTTCCCTTTTCACAAGCTCCGACATTTCTTCGCATCATATCTTCACGAAAACGGTTTTACCGACAAGCAGATCCAAGAAATGGGCGGATGGGCAACCTCAAATATTATGAAATCGGTTTACCAACATGCCATGTCTATGGAATCAGCCAAGAGCGAAGCATCCAATTTAATAGGAAATTTAGTCACATTTAGTCACGAAAATTAAAGGAATGCGATAAAATAAGGCTTTGTAGGCTCAACTATTACAGTTCAAGTCCCGCCGCCGGCATTGTCGAGAAAACACCGAAAATAAGGCAAACTCCTTGAAAATAAGGCTTTTCAGGGAGTTTTATTTTTTGTAAATTATAAGCCACACTAATAAATATTAGTCACATTTATAGAAATTTTAGTCATGGATTAGTCACGAAAAAAGGAAGGATTTCTCCTTCCCTTTTCGCTTGAGATTAGTCCTCTCTGTACTCATTTCGGCTGTAACCACGATTAGAATTACCTCTGTAAGAATATCTTCTTTCTCTTTCGGAATATCTACCATCATTGTCAGAATCCATTCCGTATCTTCCATCATAACTGTTTCTACTATATCTTCTGTTAGCATAAGAGCCTTCATAAGAACCGCCATACGAATTGCCGTATTCTTTCATAGCATCCATAGTTTTGATGTAATACATGGTTTTAACAGCCTTGTAGATGTTGTCGAGTTCTGTGGGAGATATGTCTCCTTTTTCTACAACAGGTTCCACCATATCTTCAAGCACATAACATAATTCGTCTAAATTCTGCATATCATTCTCCTTCCTATGCAACTCTTGTAATAACCAAGTTCGCATTCTGTACATTTATCACTCCTGTCGGCTCAACAGCCGAATCAAGTGTTGTAGCATCCACATATCTAACTGATGCTGAAAAACAACAACCCTGTGGAACCGTCACTATCGCTGTTGATGTCACATTTCCGAGTTCATCAACTGCCTGTGGAGTAAATATTGCCAAGCTTGTAGGTCTTGCTTCGCCATTAACTGCAATCGCAACTCCAATCGGAGTGAGTTCGCCATCTTCTGGAACAGAAATGTTTCCATTAAATGTTAACTGATAACGAGCGAAACAATTATTCGTTTTGCCTTTGAGAATAAAAATTCCTGTCTCATCTTCGTGATAAACGCACCCAGAATTACAAGGAATAGAAGCAGTAAACAGAATTGGACTATTAAGAGCCACATTCTGTGGAGCATTTGCTAAATATTCTGCCATAACAACACCCCCTACATTCCGCATCCACAACCATTATTGTTGCAAGAGAAGATATTTGTTTTTCCGAAAACCGGAACACTCGGTACGGGACAACTCGAAAGGCGATTATAGAGTGCATCAACTTCGTTTGCAAATCCCTGTGAAATAAACGCATTCTGTGCTGTCTGTGATTCACGAAGTGTAGCCATGTTGAGCTGACTTCTTAAATTGTCATTTTCTCTCTTGTAACCATCTAATTCGAGTGAACAGAGTTTGTCGAGAATAGCCTGTGTATTCGCTGTATTACTTGCGATAACATCACGAATACCATCCGAAACAGCCGCTCTGTCCGCACAGTTTTCTGTTGCAACTGTGTATTTAAGGTCTGCAATGTTTGCTCTGTTTTCACAGCAACAATTCTGCAAAGCACTCTGGATGCCAAACATCTGTTGCATATCAGCCATCTGACGAGCATTTGCACCCATTTCAACACCTGAAAAGCCATTTGCGAGAGCCATCTGCATATCAGAGCAACATCCACAAAGCTGTGTGGAAAGTCCATTGATACCATCACGGATTGAAGTAATGCCATCATTGAGCATGGCATCTCTGAATCCGTTATTTGTGTTTGAGTTGATGTTCTGCTGACCTGTTAAAAGCCAAGGGAAATCATAGTTTCCACCACCGAAACCGCCACCAAAACCATTGCCCCAACCGCCACCGGCAAGAAGAAGTAAAAGGATAATCCATCCCCAATCTCCGCCGAAGCCACCGCCGAAGCCGCCATTGCCACCACCATACATAGGAGCGACAGGCATAATAAGTCCATTACTGTTATTGTCTGTAAAAGCCATATTGTTTCTCCTTTCAATTATTAAGGTTAGGAACTATTACCTCTTGAATAGTCCGAATATATATCAAAGCCTGTGCACCGACCTTAATATCAAAACATACCTTTAAACATTGGATGATTCCTCATCTGCATTGCTTGGTTTACTTGCTGTTGTGTCACTTGCCCGGTATTTAACAAGTGCTGAATAATTTGGTTAGGATCATTCATATTCTGTGGAATATTAAACCTCTGCGACAACATTGCTATCGGATTTTGCTTGATTTGATTTACCATTTGAAGTATGTTCATTTCTCTTCCTTCTTTCTCTTAAAAAATCAATCTCTTCCCAGAGTGATGTGATCTGCTCCTCAAGACTTGCTAACTGTTCTTTAAGTCCATTGCATTTGCATTCTCTTTCCGTCTGCTCTCCGTCAGTTTCTTCCTTAATAAGTCTGTACTTTTCAAATACCGGCTTATCTAACTGCGAAAAACCCATTGTCTTTGAATAAACATAAGGAGCTGTTTCGTCTTTGAATGTTACCGAGTTTCCATAAGCAACAGGATAGTTTCTCGCTTCGGCTTCACTTCTGACCGTTATAAAGGCACTCTGTTGCTGTTGGGGAATCTGATTTTGCATAAAATAAGGATAATTGTTGGGAATCATTTGAACTCCTTTCTCCAATAAGAACTAACGGTTTCATCTCCACTATCCCAAGTATCAAAATAAGAACCATTTTTACAAGCAATAACATGAGTTCCTGTCGCTAATAAATAAGTTCCTTTGGGATGTTCTTTACAAAACCTTTTAACCGAATAACAATTAGGGCAAGTATCAGGTATGACATATTGGCGAAAACCTCTTTTATAGAGATATGTGCCCCAAACCGCATTACTTGATGGCATATCATCCATTTCGAAGCTTTCAAGGCATAAATCGAAATGAACTTGTTTCCAATTCTGCCCGGTCACTTTTGAGATTGCTCTGATCACACAATCTCCGACTAACTTTTTGGATGGATTTGGATTGTAATAAATATATGCCATACCTTTTACCCCTCTGATAAAATGGTACAAAAAAAAGAGAGTGTGAACTTCCACACTCTCTTTCCAAAAATTATACTCTATTTATTTTATTTTTGACTCTTTTAGCCAATTTACTCACTTGTTGCTCGGAAATATTCATCTCCAATGAAATCTGGACATTGCTCCTGTCCTTTGACTTCAATGTGAAGTATTGCAATTCGCTTTCTGTAAAATTACAGTTTGCTATAAAATGGTTGATTTCCGGCAAAGTGTAATCTCTTAATAACATCTTATTCCCTATTTAATTCTAATCTTGTCTCCAATATGAATAAGATTTGGATTTTTTATGTCGGGATTTAACCCTAACAACTTATTCAGGCTTATATTAAATTGTCTTGCAATACCGCCTAATGTGTCTCCTTTCTTAACAGTATAATATTCTTCAGATGTATTGGAACTCAAATAAACCTTCTGTCCAATACTTATCTTGTTAATATCTTTAATCTGTGGATTGTAGGAAACAAGCTTTGCAAGGCTCATTCCGTTCTTCTTTGCTATGCCTGAAAGAGTATCTCCCTTTTTGACATAGTAAACATTCTGGACAGGCTTTGGCTCTTCTTTAATAGGCTGAACATCATACTCTACATAAGGAGTGAGTAATCCATATTCAGACCATTTAAGTTTTGTACTTTTTGAGCCTTTATATTGCCTTCTTGTTCCGTCTGAATCGACATAAGTGTACAAAACACCATTTCCCCAAGAATTATTGGTGCATTCAATGACATTGTAGGTCTTACCATCTATAACAGTATCTCCAATATATATGCCTGAATGTGGGTTTGATGCCAAGTAAAGATAAGTACCGGGAATCGAAATCTTCGAGAAATCCTTTGACCTTTTCGTGCATCTGCTCAAAAGAGTCTTTCCGTCTACATCCCCGGTCACAAGTTTTGGTGTTTCAATATAACTTCCCTTAATGCCTGTCGGTTTCCATCCCGAAAGAACTACTTTGATTAGATTCCAACAATCAAAGGAATACTTGCTCCCATCAAAATAACCCAAGTTTCTCGGATATTTATTGCTGTAACGATTCGGAACATTATGAGCTGTTACAAGCATTTCAAGAAAATCTGAACTTTTCATAATTATTCTCCAAAAATCTCTTTATCAATTCTCTTCTTATTGTTATAAGAAATTGTTGAAACACCGATTAAAGCACCAATAAAGGTATCAATGGCAACAATAGTTCCTTCAACCTCTGCAAGATAAGGAAATCCCCAAATCTTTCCCAGAGTAAACCAAAGTGTTGCGATTGCCGGTAAAGCGATCATACAAATCCATTTGAGAACATTGTAAACTTTATCAGGAATAATCATATTTAATCTCCTTTCATAAAATCATCCACAACGATAATCACAATTATTAAAATCAAACCAATAATGATTACCAAACTACCCATAAATTATTAGTCTCCACCCATTGTTTAATTCCTTTCTTTAATCAATTTCTGCCCTTGTTTCAAAATTGAGCAGATTCTCATATCTTTTATCCATGACACCATTGGCACCAAGAGAATGATATTTCTTGTAACAATCTTCCCAATCTTGTAATTCGGCTTCGTATATAAATCCTCTGCGTTTGTATGTGTAATAATCTTTCAAAAGCTGACTACGCATCTGTGCCTGTTGTGCTTCCATCAGGATCTTAATTTGCTCGGAGTATTTTTTCATCCTCTTAACTGTTACCGACACAAGAACAAAAAGTGAAGGAAAACCAAGAATAGCCAAAATGTTAAGTATTATCATTATTTTTTCCATCTTTGTTCTCCTTATACCCAACTATATGTTTTAACTCCATTATTTATTACGCATTGTAATGTGTATGTTCCATCTGTTGTTTTATCACATTCAGGGATAGTGTTTGTAAGGTCAGATGTTAGAGCAAGAACTCCACTTTTATTTGGCAATTCATAAGTTCTGTTTGCCGTAAGCAAATTGTTTGGGTCATAAATTTGGGCATAATACCCACCTTGTCCATATAAACGCAAAACACCATACACATTTCCTTCTGTTCCCGAAGGAATATTATTACCAATGGCGAAGTAATTCGATACGGCATTTGTATTGTTATGAACTCTCGAAAGAGTTAACAAAGCATTATTCGGCTGTAATGTTAAAGCCGAACCCTTGCGAACTGTATCAATTTCTGCCGAATCATTACCCGATTTGCTTAACAAAACAGGATATTTCTCCGAAGAACTTCCCATTATTGTTTGGGAAACCTTGTTATAATTATCCGACAAATCTTTAATACCCTGTTCAATATGGTTCATTCTTGTAGGATTCACATAAGATGTGGTGTCCCAAGTTTGTTTGTCATAAGGTAGTGCCATTATTCCTTTTCCTCGCTTTCTTCTGATTTAGCAGATTCTTCTTTTGCAGATTCTTCAATCTCTCTTTGAATTTGTTTGTCTGCTATTTGATTAACTTCGCAAAGTATCAGCTCCAAAGTGTTTTTTTGAATTTCTATCGGAAGTCTCGACTCGTTTAATACTTGAATCAAATCGAGTCTTAACTTCCTAATTCTTAAATTATCTCCCATATTGTTCTCCTTTCTTTACCATCCCCAATAGTAAATCGTTGTTCCATTGATGGTGGTTTGTTTTTTGTAGAATCCATACTGTGTGCCATTGACAAATTGATATAAATTACCAAAGTAAGCATAATCAGCCGAAACACCACTACAAACAACAGCCTTACCTCTAAATGATGCAATCAAACCGTTTATATTAAGTCTGTCTGTGCTTATTGTTCCTGTTGTGATGTTATTTGCATTTATGTTGTCAAACCTTGCATTAACACCATCTAATTGTGCTATCGTTGCGTAATTGGCGGCAATTTCTGAAGATTTTGAATAGCCAGAAAGAGTTGCATTTGTAGCTGTTAATGTACCATCACTTGACAATGCCCATCTTATCTGACCACCAATTCTACAAACTAACGAGCCATCTCCTTGGAGTGACACAGTATTACTTACCAAGGAACCACTTGAAATCGACCAACCACCAATGGTTCCTGTCGAAGCATTTATATTGCCCTGAATACTTGCGTTTGTAGCTGACAAAGCACCATCATTGGTTAATGCCCATTTGACAGTATTTCCGACTTTGCAAACAAGACTTCCGTCTCCCTGAATGGTTACATTGTTACAAGCCAAGGAGTTGTTTGATATACTCCAACCGCCAATAGCACCACTTGTCGCTGTTATCTTGCCTGTTATCTGTGCTCCGCCGGAATTGACTTTAAATACACTTGTTCCACTATTCTTAATATCAAAGCCGCTTGACCTCAAAACCCAAGAAAAAGCACTTTGATTATTTCCATAAGTTTCGCTAACTTTGGCAGATATTTCAGAGTGAATGGTTACATTGTCTCCCTCTATATCCTCAACTCTTCCGACAAGCAATTCAGCATCCGAACTGTAATAATACCTCGCATCAGATTCAGTCTTGTCGAAGTAATTATCCATATCCTCTTGCGTTTGAAACTTACTATTGGTTTGATTCTTGTTATAATAATCTACTGCAATATCGTCTTTAACGGATATTTTTACATTACTTTCTCTTTGCTGTATCTCCGTCTTTGTATATACTTGAGTCTTTGTATAATAATTAGACATTGCAGATTGAGTCTGGAATCTATTATTCGAATCTGTTTTATTGTAATAATTACTCATACCTGATTGAGTCTGATATTTGTCATCAGACAAAGCTTTGGTATAGTAATTCGACATTGCAGATTGAGTCTGATATTTTCCGTCTGATGTCGCTTTATTATAATAATTCGACATGCCACTAACAGTTTGGTAATCAGACATTCCTGATATAGTCTGATAATTTGCGGAAACACTTGAAGTTATTTCGGTTGCTTTTTGATTTATCTGCGAGTTTGTCTGTGCCTTCGTGTAATAATTCGACATAGCCGATTGTGGTTGATATTTTCCGTCTGCTGTCGCTTTATTATAATAATCAGACATGCCACTCAAAGTCTGATATGTTGAAGAAACACTTGAAGTTATATCACTCGCTGTTTGAGATATTTGTGTATTAGTCTGGCTCTTTGTATAATAATCAGACATTCCACCTATGGTCTGATAGTTTTGAGAAACCGAAGTTGTAATCTCACTCGCTGTTTGACTAATTGCAGATTGTGTTTCTGATATACCCCAATAATTATCACGCAAATCTATTTTTATCTCTTCATATTCACTTGTTAATTCCTCACTTGTTGCTTCAAGTGTAGAAAGACGAGAAAGAATCTGTGTATATTCTGAATCTGCAATCTCCTTCCAATACCAAACACCATTTTCAAGAACAAATCTGTAAGCCAAATTGGTATCATCCACGAAGCAAAGGTCAGATCTGTGGTTCTTTCTATCCATTTCCGAATAATAGAAATGTGGATATTTGTTTCCGCCGGTCTGCATTTCGTCTGTGTAGATTTGGTCTAACCTGATTGTGTTGTTGCATGGAATAGATGTTGTGAAATCCCAATAAGGATAATTCAGTAATGTCGGAGCACCTGATTCTCTTTCGTAATATGCTGTTTCTCCATCTATCTGTGCTTGTAAATCAGCAATTTGGATTTCAAGACCTTCTGCAGTTTGCGTGATTTCTGTTTGAAGTCCTTCTGCAACATTTGTGATGGTTGACCGAGTTTCTGTTATATCCCTATAAAGCTTGTTAGACATTCCATATAAGGAAATAAGGTCTACATTAGAATATGAAGCCGCTTGAGAATAATCTTTTAAGCCTTTTGCTTTTGTTTTTTCTCTTTGAAAATCTGTTTCTCTTTCTAATATGAAGCTTGAATAAGTATTTCCACTCTGATCAGGAACAAGTATTTTATCGCCAAGCTCATAGACAGCATTGTATTGCTGTGTGGATTGTGCCGGGATAAAAGATATATTTCCAATGGCTGACAAAATTGCATTCGCAATATTCTGAAGGTCTGCTTGTCCTATACCAAGGAAGAACATGTTGCCCTGAATAATATAAGCATTGGAGCCTGTTCCGGCAATTACACCAATATCCTCTTCACTTTCCCTGATGATTACCTTCGAAATAACATCTGTTGTATATTTCGCATTATTCATGTCGGAAACTTCTGCGACAGGAACTGTTCTTGTATCGTTTGAAATCGAAATATATGTCATTTCGCCATCATAATCTATATGCCCGAAACAAACATTTGCTTCACATATAGGCTTTATAATGTCCCTTCCGAGAATCTGTTCGCCACCGATTGTATTTTCAACGAGCATAGAATCATTTAACAATGTGGCAGATTTCTGTGTGACACTAAATCTCTCAAAGAAAGAATCTCTGAAAGCTTTCATTGTCATAGGGAAAGAAAGTCCATCATACCAAGAAGTGACATCTGCATTAAAGATTCGATACAATGCATCATAAGCCACAATTTTGGTTGTGTTGTTCTTCTCATCTACATCACATGTGTATATTTTTCCGGTATAGATTTTTAATTCTGTTGATGTTCCTTTTTGAGCATAAATCTCAATAGGTTTTAAATGGAGATTTGTACTGAAATTATTAAGAGTAATATCGACTTTTGTTGAAACACATCCGACAAAAAACATATTCTCTGTGTCGGAAATAGCTTCTTTCATCTTTATACTGCTTATATATTCGTTACCGATATTGGTTTGAGAATCAGGAAGATAAATTCTGATTTTTGTATAAGAAATCGTATTCCATGCGTTTCTTGTCGCTGTGTTAACTGATCTCATCTTACCACTCCTCTAATGTGATTTGAGTTTTGCCGTAAAATGCTCCGTTTGATTTAACTGTTTCATGATTCCATTCAAAATCCTGAATATGAAAAGAACCACTAACATAACTTGAAGTGTTATCATCCAAGTATTGAACTGTCACACTCCGATTAGAGAAGAATGAAGCAATAGCCGAATGATCAGCAACCTCATGTTCTCTAACCGAAAAAGTGATTGTTGTTTTCTGTGTGGGATAATATGTTTCGTGTCTGACTCCTGTCAAATCTGTCCAAGTCTTACAAACTCTCGGACTTCTCGTAATTGAAAAAGAGCCTTTCGCAATATTAGTATTCGGAAAGATGTTATTTCCTATTTTTATTCTGTAACCTGAATATGCCATTGTTTACTCCTATAATGCGGATAAACCGCCATGCATTTTTTTGTAAACTGTATTCTGGGAAACTATCTCATCAAAGAGATTGCTTGTATTCGGATTGATTGTGACTTGCAATCCAACTGTTTCAAGAGCTTCAATAAATGCTGATGTAATATCCTCTTTGGTCAAAGTTGGTGCGTTGTTTAAAGGCTCAACCTTTGCTCCCTTGGGAAGTGTAAGAAGTTCGGCTCCGGCTTCTCCGACAATAGCCTGACCTTCTTCAGATATAACACCACCTTTGGCAAGTTTAGGTATTGTTACCCTCGGAATAACACTTACTGTTGTGTTAAGGTCAACACCCGGAACCACATTGGCAAGTCTCTTGGCTCCATCTATTACTGCGTTGATGGTATCAACAAACAAGTTAACAAAGGCTTCAATTCCTCTGATGATTCCATTAACATAGGATTTCATAACGGAAAGGATTCCTTCCCAAGCCATTTTCCAATTTCCTGTGAAAACTCCTGTGAAGAATTTTGCCAATCCGTTAAACAGTTCAATAAAGTTGTCTATAAATGGCTTTACAAAATTGAAAACTGTTTTAACAGTATCTCTTGCCGTACTTGAAACAAGCTTAATTACAGTAATTAAAGCGGGCATTACCGAGTTTATAATAGAAGTGATTGTTGCAATCAATGGTGGTAATACTGCAGTTAAAAACTCAACGCAAGGTTCAAGGATAGCGATTAAAAGTTCGCTTATCGGGTCTATTAAAGGCAATAATGCTGTAATTAGTGGCAACAATGAATTTATAAGTTCAACTGCCAATGGAAGTATTTCCGATACAATATCCATAGCCACAGGCATTAAAGCTTCAAGTATTGAAAACAACACAGGCAAAATTGCCGAAACAATTTCTGTAAGTATTGGTGTAATCTGTGCCATATAGCCTTGAATCTGTGGCATGAATGTTAAGATTTGTTGAATTAAATCTATCAGGATAGGGAATAAAGCAGAACCGATAGCAGTTCCAAGGGATTGTGCTGTTTGTTTTAAATCAGACATCAAATCGCCGAACTGAACACCGGCTTTAACAGCATCCCCAGACATTACGATTCCTAAATCGTTTGCTCTCTGGATAAGTCCGTCAAAATCTTCGCCTGATTGCTCAATCAAGGGAGATAACTGATAAGCTACACTTTCTCCAAAGAGTTCGGCGGCTTTTGCCGACCTTTCTTCGGCTGTGCCAAGTTCCATGATCTGATTTATGGCATCATCAAAGTTAAGGTCTGTTCCTTCAAGTTTCTTTGCCGCTTTCTCCATTGTGGACATCTCAACACCACATTGTCCGGCGGCATAAGCCAACTCCTGATAGGTTTCAGCATCTACTCCCATTCGGATGGATGCCTTATCAATTTCATCTGCTGTTTTAGCCACATTATTAGCTACACCTAAAGCCGCTCCACCGACAGCAACCATTGCTCCACCGGCTATTGATGCGAACTGTAACGCACCTTTTCCAACCTTGCCAAGTGTTTCGCCAAAGCTTGATGCTTTTTTATCTGTTTTTTGAAGTGATTCGTTGGCTTTTTCGTTATCAATGAAAACTGAACCCACCAACTTAAACAGTTCTATTGCCATTTCTTAACCTTTCCTCGATTTCTCTTGATTCGTTAAGTATTTCTTCTGCCGGTCTCATATCTATGTCGGCACCTGTCATTTTGTCGAAAAATTGTTCAAAGGTCATGAATTTACCACGCAAAGCCAACACAGGCAGTAATGCGTGATACATTCCCCTTATTTCATCTTGTCGCTCCTTGGTTAATGCCAAGACTACAAACTCAATGTATTCATCAAACTTCATATCAGGGAATTTATATCTTCCATACCTACGAAGTAAGACTTCTTTGAGTTCTATCTCATTGACTTGGCACCCAATGAGAAAAAAGCTCTCCACTCGCTCCAATCTGCGACTTCTTTTATCTTGTTAAAGGTTTCAATCGGATTCATCTTCTTTACTTCTTCAACTTCACACTCAAAGAGTGAAGATAGGAGCTGATAAATCTCTGATTCAACTGCTCTGTCAGAGCAATTCACAAGGATTGTAAAAAGCAAATCAAATCCAAGCTGTTCCATATCGGATTCGCTTTTAATGTTCTTGTCGATTGTTACCTTCTTGATTTCTTCTTTTAGATTTGCCTTGGATAAGATTCTTCCAATAGCAAAAATATCTTCATTTCCTAAATTTCTCATATTGTTCTCCCTCTTGAAAAATAAAGGGGAGTGAAAATCCACTCCCCAAATTCTTAAACTGATGCGGCAATGCCCGGATAAACCTCTGTGATCCTTGTAAGGAATGTTAAAAGGTTCATTGTGAGTTTTGCTCTGGATGATTCCATTGCTACTCTTCCCTTAACAGCTCCTCTGTCTCCGTCTGCATTGATTTCTCTGAACTCTCTTTCAACTGTGAAAGAACCGCCACCACGAGTTAATGCAACTGCATTTGTGCCGATATAGAATGTTCCGGCACCAAGTATAATCTCACTTGCACCGGCTGTTGTTGCATCATCTGTTGTAATGCTCCAAGGCTCTTCTGTCGAAGCAGAAGCCGCATCTGTGTTGTCATAACAAGCCTGAAACTCAATCGAAGGAACAATATCATTTTTCTCTGCCATAGCAAGTTCGATATTACTCATATTGATTGCATTTGAAAGTTCGATAACAACACTCTGACCGCCCTTGGTCTTTCCAATCCATTTGACAGATTTGAAATCAGCATTTACAACTTCGCCTGTTCCGATATAAGTTGTTGTAGCCATTTTTCTACCTCACATAATTCTGTATTTGAAATCTGATTAGTCTGTGCTTAATGTCCTTGTCCGAGTCAATAATTGACTTCCTGTCGATTTTATAGAATGTCGGTAAGACATTTTCTTGTGGAAGGTTTTCAGTATGAAGTAAGTCCTCAACATCATCTGCCAAGGCATCAACTGTTGTAGTCAATGTTCCTTTATCCCAGACATCCACTTCAAGAACATAATCCTGTCGGGATAAATCCCCAAGGCTTATTTCTCTGAAGTTAAACACTATATGTGGATATAATGCGTTGTCTCTTGCCTGTTGGAAGTAAACTTCTGATGTAACGGTCATTAACTCCTCTTGTATTAACTTCTTTAAGTCATTAGTCCTCGCCATCTGAATACTCGCTTTCGTCAATTAGTGATAATGTTTTCGCTTCATCCTCAAGTGCCGATAAATATTTGGATTCAATCTCTACAATCTGTGCTATATTATCCTCAACCAAGCCTGATAACAGACCGAGCCTTGGCTGATTGCTTGTTCCAAATTCTTGGAAGTAAGCATAAAAGCCATCAACCTTGCCTGATTTCAAACCGACCTGAACTCTTGGAGCTGTTGTGGATTTCGAAGCAATAACATTGTAGTTTGTTGCTTTTCCACCATCTCCAGAATGTCTTGTGAAAACTTCATAATATACTTGTCTCCACTTTGTTCTGATGAACTTTCCGACATCCCGGAGTGCCGCTCTCGATAATTCATGAATGTAATACTGACAGGCATCCACATTGGATGTGTAGGTTACACCGTTTTTATTTATCTTGGTTACACTTTTCGGAGCACTCATTCAATTCCCCTTGCACAAACGATTTCAAGGTTAATTTTGTTACGATATGTTCGTATAACTGAATAAATCTCTTCGACTCCGCCAAATGGTGTGTATTTAAGCTTCTTCTCGCCCTGATAGTCAAAGAAATCTGCTATCACGAACTTGATTTCCGGCTTTAATCCAACCGCTTCGGCTTGATAGAACTCGCTCTGTCCAATCGACCTCACTTCTGCGAACACTTGTCTCTCTGTGAATGTTTGAACTGTATCTCCATATTCGTTTGTAGTATTTGTTTCTTTCATTAAAGTAATTACGGAATCAAACATCTTCTGTCTCCTGTGGATATGACTTTCTCAAACAATCACATTGATATTTAAAGGATTCCTGATACCTTTCGGCATCTTTTACATCACTCGCATAATATGCAAGTGCATAGGTTTTGATAGCAGTTTCGATTATCTCTTCGCTCCCCTCTGCTTTCTCGGAGCTTACCCCGGCTCGCACAAGTTCTTTACGAGCCGAAGTAATAACATCCGAAATCTCATTATCAAGGAGTGTATGGGAAATGCGAAGGGCAAGTTTCACTTTATCAACTATTGTAAGTTCTGCCATGACCTTGCTCCTTTCTGACTATCTTCTTCTTTTAGGCTGTTCCGAAGTTCTTACTCTTTTAGGAGCTTCTTCCTTGGTTTCAACCTTTGTCGGCTTCGGCTTATCTAAACATTTGCCATAGCCTTTAAATTCAATTTCTTTGGCTCTTGCTTCAGGATATTCAACTGTTTCTCCAACATTGTGGAAAATCATTGTATCCTTATCAATAAAGCCTTTTGTGACCGACAATTTCATAGGATTACCCCCTCATTAGATAGCCGCCGGCTTCGTAATCTTAACGAATGCTCTACAAGCAACAGGCTCGATACCAACATATTCTCTGCCGAGAATCTTAACGAGATCGCTTGTCATAGCTGTCTTATCGTCAATCTTAATCTGCATGGTATTGCCATTAGGGAAGTTTGCTAATGCACCATAACCGAAATCGCCTACGATTGCATAGGTATCGTTCTCGGATGCAGAACCGATAGCCGGAAGATTGTTTGTAAGAACAACCTGAAGTCCTTCAAAAGGATCAGCATTGAACTGTCCACTATAAACAGATGCCTTGAAAGCCGCTTTTGTTGCGGGATTCATAACGATAACAGGATTTCTTGCTTCTGCGTTAAGCTGACCAAGAGCTGTTGCGATTGTACCAAGAGCGGCACCGGCTTTAACAACCTTTGCATTAACACTTGATGCTGTTGCAGATGTAGGAAGAGCAACAATCTTATCAAGAAGAATATCTTCTGCTTTGAGAGAGATTCTGTAAGAAATCTCTTTAACGATATAATTGAGGAATGCTTCTCCCTTGAGGTCGAGAACTTCATCAGAAACAGAAATCCATTTCTTGATTGATTCAGGGATAAGAGTTACTACACCAAGTGTAAGAGTCTCTTCGTCTACTGCTCCTGAACCTTCGTTGTGGATAACTGCATCAGATGCTGAAAGCTCGAACTGCTGTTTAAAGTTACCATCAACAGAGATTTTCTTAACCTTGCTCATGATTTCGCTCTGGAGCCAATCGGTCTTGATAATATCCGATACTAAATCGGGAATAGCTACCTGTCCGGCATCACCAACATTGGTGGTAAGGAGTGCTCTACACTCTGTTGCATCACCTGTCTTAATGTACTCTGCAAAAGCATTCATGTACTCTGCGGAATTTCTGTACTCTTTAATGTCTTTCATTTTAATTTCCTCTTTTCTTTCTTCGATTACTTCAGCAACAACCTTGTTGCCCTGAATTTCCTTTGCCATTGCCTTGCGTTCTTCAAGGTCTTTGAGTTCTTTCTGTCTTTCAACAAGAAGTGCTCTCTCTTCTATTGCCTGATTGATTGCTTCCTTATCTTCCGAAGTTTCAACCATAGAATCGAGTTCGGTCAATCTTGCTTCGACTTCTTCGAGGGTTTTTGCCCAAATTTCTTCTCTACTCATTTGATTTCTCCTTCAAATAGTTGTATTTTGCTCTCGCAACTTCAATTTCATGCTCTCGTGCAAGTCTCTCCGCTTTCTCCTGTTCGATAAATCCATCAAACCGAGACCGAGTTGCTACTGAAATATCTGTTGTGGGATTAGCCGGAAAACTTACTGCTGACACATCAAACAATTTGGATATGTGTCTGATTGTTCGTAAGTGTTCCTTGGTGTTATATTCATCATCATCAACGATAAATGCGAAGGACATCTGGGAATACATCCCTGTTTCTATCTCTTCGAACATCTCTCGTGATGCGGATGTCTTGGATAAATCTGTTCTTGTGAGAAGTCCATTCTCATCAACAGAAAGTTCAAGAGTTCCGTTTTTCGTTCTTGCGAATACGGTTCCCTGATGGTCTTTAAGGAATACAACATCCGAAAAGTCTGTTCCTTCAAAAGCTTCGGGAAGAATCTTTTCTTTGTACTGAATGCCCTCTTCTTCAAAAAGAACATATTCTTCAAAGGTTGAAGCGTAGCCTTCAACTAAAAAAGAGGACTCTTCCGAACCCTCTTTCTTTCTGACCTCAACCATTGGCATATTGCGATATTCTCTGTTTTCTCTAATTGCCATCTTCTTCATCCTCTCCTTCTTCGTTTTCAGGTCTGCCACTTGATCCATCTGTGGAATCCCCGGTTTTCTTTGTATCAAGTCTTAAAACAAAATCATCTCCACCTTCATACGGAGCCATGTTAAACAACTCTCTGTATTCGTTTGGTGTCATAAGTCCTCTATCAACAAGAGCGACCATTGAAATCTTTGTTTTCGCAGATGCATATTGTAAACGGTTTGATTCGAACCAAACTTTATTTCCAAAAGATATTTCTCTATCAGTAAATATCTTTCTTGTGAGTTCCAGACTTAAAGCAATTAAGAAAGGCTCTATTCTCGATTCGTAGAAAGCATCATATTCGCTCTCGTTGTAATCAGAAGTGATTATCTTCTTATTAACTCCGAAATAGCGATATATTCTTTCTCTGTAACCGTCAGCTTCTTCGGCTGATGCTGTGGTAGGTTTTAAGTTGATTTCCTTAAACTCCTGTGTTGCATCAAGTGAAGCAATTCCGCCCTCATTCTCAAGATTCATATAATCCCGGACAAATGTTTCCTTCTGCTTCTTTAAATCTTCAGGAGAAAGCATTGCTTTTGTGGATTTTAAGATTCCACGAAGGTTTGCCGTACTCTTAATCGCATTGTTAAGACCGGCATCCATTGTGTTGACTACATCCAAGGGAGAAAGCAAAGGTTTGTTATTTTCTCCACTTATATCCGAAAAAACATAGTCTTTGCGAAGAACAGCCAAATCTTCCCAAGCAATAACAAGGTCTCTTGTCGCATCTCCATCAAATTCAAACTTGATAAACAATCTGTTTTTATATTCAACAGCTTCAAAGCTTTGATAAGGAACAGGATAAAAGCCTATAACCTTGTTTCGATTATCTCTTTCTATATAAAGAAAGGCTGTATTTTTGATTTCAAGATAATTTCGAAGCTTCGCCAACATATCCTTTCCGTTCATATATATATTGGGATTAAGTGAAAGCAATCTCTCAATATCTTTGTTTGAACATCTGGGATTGGCTTTGGAAGTATGCTCGGATAATGCACGAATACAATCCCGGACATCATCAGAAGCATAAATATCTCCACCAAACAACGAAAAACACGATTTATAGCTACCGAGTTCCTTGAAACTCGTGTAAGTCTGTGTTTGAATCGGTTTTTCTTTCTTGAATAAGTCTAAAATACTTCTTCGCTCTTTCATTTCTACCTCACATACGGCATAAATTCATCATAGTGCTTAACATACCCAACCCAAGCATTGAGAAGCGATACCATTCCATCAATTCTCCTATCTTGTTGTAACTTGACAGGCTGAATGGTTTCGATTCCGTCTTTGTTTAATGCTTTTACCCCGGTATTTGCCAAGCACCAACGCAAAATAGGATTATTATTGTAAATAACTTTATGTTCTTGAAGAGCACAGCCAAGTTCTTTCATTGGCTGACTCCATGTAAAAGGACCCTGTGGGATTTTCTCCATTTCAAATCCATAGTCTGCCATTTCGCCTTGCCAATAACCGGCTAAAGCTCTATCGTAACAAATCCATAATGGTCGGATGTCATACTTTTCTACCATTTCGATAAACCACTTTGTTACATTGGTATAATCGACTTGAGCACCTTCGTTTATTTCAATCCATCCCTGTTCCGCCCATAATTTGTATGGAACCTGTTTGACATCCGAGCCAAGATTCTCGTCAATCTTCTTCTGTGGAATAAAATACTTCTGCAAAATATAATTTTTATCCTGATTCGGCTTCTTAACTATCAATGTCGCACAAGTTAAATCGTAAACAGAGGATAAATCACAGCCACCGATTGCATAACTATGAGAAACTTCTTCCATAGTAAATGTTTCTTCGTTGACAATATATTCAAACGGCAACCAAGTTGTTGAGCCGCTTTGCGGAATATTGAAGTCCTTAACCAGAACTGTCGGCTTGAAAGACGGATCATCTTTTGCCTTTTGAACCATTTCTCTCAAATATGTTCTTGATTTGATGGTATCAATGCCGGGATTTGCTTTTATCCATGAATTTTCGTCATCCCATTCGTCAGGAGAATCCAATTCATATATAAAAGGAAGGAACCTCGGATTTTTAACAGTTCCGTTAAGAATGTCGGATGCGTATTTGTATTGAGCATCAAATATTCCTTCACGAACATAACCATTCGTTGTGATACAAAAAAGGAGCGGTTGTTTCCTCGCTCCCATTGATTGTTTTATTAAATCGTATATATCTCGGTTTTTAATCGCCGATAATTCGTCTATTACAGCTCCATGAGTATCAAGACCATCCAACGAGTTAGAATTACTCGCCAAAGCCTTAATAAACCCAAAATTGCCATCAAAATATAAGTCTGATGCTCTTTTTCTGACATTTGCCGATAATATTGGAGATTGTCTGACCATTTTAACTGCGGCATTGAAGCCAAGTTTCGCTTGGTCAAGCATTGTCGCAACATTATAAATCTGTGGTGCTCCTTCTTTATCGTCAATGAGCAAATCTATTTCCACCGAAGCTGTTTCGGTTGTCTTTCCGTTCTTTCGCCCTTCAATTATCAGGACTTCATTGTATTGTCGGATGTTGTTATCATCAACAAAACCATATATAGCTTGTAATCTTGCCTTCTGAAAGAGTTCTAACTTCAAAGGTTGTCCGACATTCCCCGAAGGAAGTTTACAGAATGTCTCGATAAACTTTGTATGTCGCTTTGCTATTTCAGCATCAAAATGATATTCGCCCGGAGATAAGTAATTCTCCAAAAGAATTTCACTAATTCGCTTCATTTTGTCACAAGCGACTATTTTTCCGTCAACTATCTTCCCGAAGTATTCTTCAAACTCTATCAATTATTACTTACCCAATCGAGAAGGTTCTCGTTAGCGGCAGTTTTGTTTTCCTTCGGCATCAGGTCTGTTAAATAGCGAATTATTGTTCCGTACTGCTTCTGAATCTGCAAATAACTCGTCATTGCCGCCGTTTGCTTACTTCCGTACTGATAATT
>JAEIGA010001904.1_pt1 | contig 33237 bp, 53 predicted proteins | sample 9270691 | NCBI WGS metagenome assembly JAEIGA01 (sample SAMN17057246, study PRJNA624740) | gut metagenome | biome: biome; isolation source: fecal sample | host: Bos grunniens | place: China: Xizang | collected 2019 | reverse complement strand
GATATGGTTAGTGCAAAAGCAGATAAAGCGGTAAGAGTATTACCATATGCAAAAGTTGATACAACTTTACAAGGACAAGCAGGAGATACAATTAGTATTCCTAAATATGGATATATCGGAGAAGCAGTAGAAGTTGCAGAAGGTGAAGATATTCCAGTAAGACAAATGAGTGTTTCAAGTGAACAACACACAATCAAAAAAGCAGGTGTTGGTGGAGTTTTAACTGATGAAGCAGTATTAAGTGGTTATGGAAATCCAGTAGGAGAATTAACTAACCAAATGGCAAAATCAATCGCAGGAAAATGTGATACAGATGCTTATGAAGAATTAGTAAAAGCACCTACTATTTATAATGGTACTGGTTCAATTTCATACAATGAAATAGTAAAAGCAGAAGATTTGTTTGAAGAAGAAACAAACACACAAAAAGCAATGTTTGTTCATCCAAAACAAGTTACTCAATTAAGATTAGATCCTAACTTTATTGATAAATCTAAATATGGAAATGAAGTAATGGTTAATGGAGAAATTGGTATGGTATCAAATACTCGTATCGTAGCATCTAAAAAGGTAAGAGTTGCAGATGGTTCATACTTAAACCCAATTGTTAAGTTAGAAGAAAACACTGAAACAGAAGATGCTTCACCAGCTCTAACTATTTTCTTAAAGAGAGATACAAATGTAGAAACTGATAGAATTGCTAGAAACAGAACTACTGAAATCACTGGTGATAAAATGTATGTAGTAGCATTAACTAATGAAACAAAGGTTATTGTTGCTAAATTAAAAGAAACTGCAACAGTTTAATGGAGAGGTTAAATAAAACCTCTCTTTATTTTTAAAAGAGAGGTGAAATAATGCTAATAAGTGCAGGAGATTTAAAATCAAAATATACAAAGTTTAAAGATATTGAAGATGATCTAATAACTAGAAAGTTATCAGTTATAGAAAGTGCTATTAGAAAGCATACTAATAATAACTTCCAAAACAGATTAGTTAGATTTAATGCAAGTGTAGAGAATGGAATTATAAAAGGTTCAAGTCCTTATTTAAAATCATTAGATACTATTGAAATAAGTGGTGGTGTTAATAAAGGCATTTATACAGTTATAGGCTTTGAAGATGGAATTAGAACCATTGAACCATTATATGACTACCCTACACAACTAATAACTAAAATAGAATATCCTATAGAAGTTATAGAAGGTGCTATTGATTTGCTAGATTGGGAATTACTTAAACAAGGTAAAGAATTAACTGGTGTAGCAAGTGAAAGCATATCTAGGCATAATGTTAGTTATGTTCAAAGAACAAATGATAATACTGTTAATGGTTATCCTATTGAACTATTTAATTTCTGTAATGAATATAAGAAGGCTAGATTTTAATGAAGAGAATAGGTGGAAATACTGATTTAATTCTAAAAATCAAAAGTCAAACAGAAAATGAAATAGGTGAAAAGGTAACTACATGGACAGATTATAAAAAAATACATGGATTTATGGATTTTATGAGTGAAAGCACAAATAGAACTAACTTTAACTCTAAAATTGTAGATAGTACAAATGTATTTGTATGTGATTATGTAGATATTGATAAGAGCATTACTGAATTAGCAGCTTTCCATAATAATAAAGAATACGAAATAACTTATATAGATAACCCAATGGGATTAAATTATCATTTAGAAATATTCCTTTCTTATATAGGTGATTAATATGGAGAAAGTGATATTTGAAGATTTTACTGGTGAAGTAACCAAAGAAATAGAGAATATCATTCTTAATTGGTTAGAAGAAGCAAGTTCTGAATTAGAAAGTCAAACTATAACAAGAACAGGTACTGGTGCATACCATAGGGAAATTGCTAGTAAATGGACACACATGGTTGATAAGTCTAAATATGAAGCAATAGTAGGTAATCCAATGGAGAATGCTTTATGGGTTGAATATGGAACAGGTGAGTATGCTTTAAATGGTGATGGTAGAAAAGATTGGTGGGTATTCATTGAAGATAGTACAGGTAAGAGTAGCAATGAAAGTAAACACTATAAAACCAAAGAAGAAGCAAAAAGCATGGTTGCTTATTTAAGATCTAAAGGAATTAAAGCAGGATATACTAATGGACAATTACCAAAAAGACCTTTGCATCATGCTTTTAACCAAAATGAAAGAGATTTAAAAGAACTCTTAAAATCAAGATTAGGAAGTATGAAATAATGGAGAAAGAACTATTAAAGGTTATCAAAGATGAGTTAGTTAATTTAGGTATTAATTATGAATATGGAGAATATACAGGGGAATTAAAATACCCTTATGCAGTTGGTGAGTATAGCGAAAAAGATTATCAATATGAAACAAATATAACTAATGGTGATTTTATATTAGTTTTCTTCCATAGAGGAAGTGAATTAGATTTAATCAATATCAAAGAACAAGTAAAAGAAAGATTTGCAGATTTTAGAAAAGTTGTGGATGGTGGAACTATTTATGTTTCATATAGAAACAAATTATTTATAAGAGAAGCAGACTTAAATAAAATGGAAATATATTTAGATACTAAAACTATGAAAGGAGAATAGTATGAGTTTAAAAAAACATGCAATATCAAGCGATACTGCAAAGAACATACCATTAGGTTCAGGTATTTTAGTACATAACCTAGTTTTTGAAGGTTCTGAATGGAATTATGATGAATTAGGTGCAACTAATGTTGGTAATAAGGTTGCCTATGAAAGAGAATATTTAGATCTTGAAGTAGATGGCAAAACTGTTAAAGTAGAAGGTTTTGATGTTAAAGTTTCTGAAACAGGAAAAATGACAATGAACCTAGCAGAATATAAGAAAGAAACTCTAGTTTCTGCATTAGGACTAGAAAAAGATAGTTCTGCAAGTGTAACAGGATATGAAAAATACAAACCTAGTAAGAACAATGTATATTTAGATAATTTAGGATTTGTAGGATATACTGCCGAAGGAAAAGCAATAATTGTTAAATTTCCAAAGGCAATTTGTTTAAGTGCATTTGAACTTGAACTTAAAAATAAAGAACAAGGTGTAATGGCATTAGAATTTGATGCAGTTTCTCCAATTAGTTCTGATAACTATGAGGAATTGGGAATAGAATTTTATTTCCCAACTGCAACAGTTTAATTTGAAGGGAGTGTAGCACATGGAAGAAATTAAGGAAGCAATAGAAACACCAAAATATATTTTACATACACCAAAAGCAACTGATGTTTTCACATTAGCGAAAATCATAGGTAAGATTGGTGTAAATAAATTTTCTTCTCTTTTGCAAAAGGAAGAAATTCAAGCATTAGCAAAAGATGTATCTAAAAAGAAAAGTATTAGTAATGAGGATATATCAATGATTACAGGGATTGGAGTATTTACTGAAATAGCACAAATTATTTTAGTGGGTATGCCAGTATGTGAAGATGATATATATAAATTATTATCTGATACAAGTAATTTAACAATTGATGAGGTTAAAGAGTTAGATGGTGTTACATTCCTTAAAATGATAATTGACTTTTTCAAACGAAATATGGATTTTATCAAGGATGCTTCAAAATATGTAGAATAGGTGAATTGGATTTTTGGGACTTGATATTTAAAAGATATTCAAGTCCCTTTTTATTTTTAGATAATTTAATAATTCAAGGTAGATTTAGTGATGGAATAGATACAATTTACAAACAAATTAATGAAGAAAAGATGTGGCAATTGTATTTATCTATCCCTATGAAAGAAAAGTCATATGTAGATTGGAAGAATGAAATATTATCTAAAGATGAAGAACAACCTAGTTTTGAAGCATCCGAAGATATAAATGAAGTAAAAGAGAAAGCAAGAAATATATTAAAGAATTATAAACCCCAATAGGAAGGAGGGTGAAACATGACAGGAACAAGTGTATTTAGTTTATTAGGTAAACTAGCAATAGATGGTGTAGATGAAACCAAAAAAGCACTAGATGATGTTGCTAAAGGTGGTAAGGATGCAGAAAAGAAATTAAGTGTTAGTTTTGAACAAATAGGTACTAAAGCAGGAGAATTAGGAAAGAAAATGGCACTAGGTTTAGCAGGTGTAGTAACTGCATCAATAGCTGGTGTAGAAGCAACAAGGGAGTTTAGGCAAGATTATGGTAAGTTAGAAACTACATTTAAAACTACTAACCAAGCAGTAGGATCTGCAAAAGAAACCTTTACAACATTATTTGGAGTATTAGGTGAAGATGATACTGCAATAGAAACTGCAAACCATTTAGCAATGATGACTAATAACGAAAAAGATTTAAAGCAATGGACAGATGTTTTAACAGGTGTATATGCAACCTTTGGTGATAGTTTGCCATTAGAAGGATTGGCAGAAGCAGCTAATGAAACTGCAAGAGTAGGACAAGTAACAGGGCCTTTAGCAGATGCTTTAAATTGGGCAGGTGTAAGTGAAGAAGAATTTAATGCAAAATTAGAAAAATGCACATCTACACAAGAAAGAGAAAAGTTAATAAGAGAAACATTAAATGGTTTATATGGAGAAGCAAGTGAAACATACAAACAAGTTAATGGTGATGTAATTGCAAACAATGAAGCACAAGCCAATTTGAATATGCAGTTAGCAGATGCAACTGCAAAATTAGAACCATTGATAACTCAAATGAAATTATTTTTAGCAGAAGTATTAGAAAAAGCACAACCATTAATTACATGGATTATAGATAACATCAACATTCTAGCACCTATTGTTTTAGGTTTTATGGGTACTTTATTTGCTTTAAATATTGCTAGTAAAATTCAAAAATTTATCCCTATTGTAAAAGCATTATTTACATTATTAAAGGCAAACCCAATAGGATTAGTAATAACTGCAATTAGTTTATTAGTAACTGCATTTATTTATCTATGGAATAATTGTGAAGGATTTAGAAACTTCTGGATAAAATTATGGGAGATTATTAAAGATGCTTTTAACAAAGCAGTTAATGGTATTAAAAGTGGTATTGAGAGTGTTAAAAATTTCTTTAGCAATTTAAAAGATAATGTAACATCAAAAATAAATAGTCTTAAAGATGGAGTAGTAAATACATTTAATAAAATAAAAACTGCCATTACTTCACCAATAGAAAAAGCAAGAGATGTTGTAAAAGGTGTAGTAGATAAAATTAAAGGGTTCTTTAAATTTAATGTAAGTTTACCTAAAATTAAATTACCTCATTTTGGTATCAAACCTAAAGGATGGCAAATAGGAGATTTGTTAAAAGGTTCTATTCCAAAGTTAGGAATTGATTGGTATGCAAAAGCAGTAAAATCACCAATGTTATTAGATAACCCAACTGCATTTGGCATTTCACCAAATGGAAATATTAGAGTAGGTGGAGAAACAAGTTCTGAAATAGTAGGTGGAACTAATACTATTATGGGAATGATTAGTGATGCAGTAAGCAGTAACAATGGTGGAATAGAAAATAAATTAGATAGAGTAATTGGTATATTAACTAATTATTTACCTGCATTAAGTAACCAACAAGTAGTATTAAGTACAGGTGAATTGGTAGGTGCTATGGTTAATCCTATGGATAAGGCATTAGGAAATTTAGCAGATAGCAGAAGGAGGGGAAGATAATGAATACAATTAAATTTGGTAATAAAGATAGTTATACAGACTTTAATTTAATATTAAGACCAAAAGAGAGACCTTTCCCTACTCCTAAAACCAATTATGTAAGTATAGAAGGTAGAGATGGAGATTTAGATTTAACTACATCTTTAACTGGTGATGTTAAGTATGAAAACATATCTTATTCATTAGAATTTGTCTTGAAAGATGAAAGAGCTGCTTGGGAAGATACTTTATTAAACCTATCAACATATCTACATGGTAAGAAAATGAATTTAATCTTTAGTGAAGATCCTAATTGGTACTATGTAGGAAGATATACATTAAACAATGTAGAAAGTGATAGAAATATAGGTTTATTGGTTGTAGATTGCATTTTAGAACCATATAGATACAAAAAGAACGAAACAATAAAAACTATAACAGGTACAGGAACATTGGTATTGTCTAACACAAGAAAATGGGTAATGCCTACAATAACATCAAGTGGAAGTATGGAATTTACTTTTGAAGGTAAAAAATATGTTGTGAATGGCACACTACAAACACCTGATATTATCTTAAAAGAAGGAAACAATGCAATAGAAGTAACAAGTGGTACAGGAACATTAACAGTAACATATAGGGAGGGTAAATTATAATGTATAGAATTAATTATGATACTTTCCTATTACATGATTTAAAAGTTCCTAGTGAACATGGTTATTATCTAATAGATCCAAAATTAAAAGAAGAAAAGAATAAGATAGCAGAATTAGATTTTGATATTAGTGCTACTCATCCTAACTTTGATAAATTGGAACATTTAGTACCTAACATTGAATTAAAGAAGAATAATAAAACTATATTCAAAGGTAGAATTATAAAAGAAGAACAAAATATGGACAAAACAAAGCAAGTAACATGTGAGAGCATACTTGCTTTTTTGTTTGATAGTGTAGTAAGACCTTATACATTTCAAGGCACACCAGAAGATTTAATGAAGTTCTATGTTGATAATCATAATTCACAAGTAGATGTAGAGAAACAATTTAAGATAGGTAAAACAACAGGTGCTAACCTAGATAATAATGCTTATATAAATAGAAGTAATGAAGGTTATGCAAATACTTATGATGAAATACAAAACAAATTATTAAATATAGGTGGATATTTCTATGTTAGATATGAAGATGATGGGAACTATTTAGATTGGGTAGATGATTTTACTGGTGATACAGGGCAAATAGTATCATTACAAACAATAGAATTTGGTGAGAATTTAAAAGATATAACAGTAGAAAATGATGCTTCAAATACATATTCAGTAGTTATTCCATTAGGTGCAGAAACACAAAATGAAGATGGAACTAAATCAAGATTAACAATAGCAAGTGTTAATGATGGTTTAGATTATCTTGTTAATGAAGATGCATTAAATAAATATGGTTGGATAGTTGCACCAACAAAAGATACAACATGGAATGATGTAACAATAGCAAGTAATTTAAAAACCAAAGGGCAAACATTATTAGACCAACAAGGAGTAATGTTAAAAAGCACTTTAGAATTAAATGCTATTGATTTGAATGTAGTGGATGGAAGTATAGATAGTTTTGAAATGTATGAATATATAAGAGTGCAAAGTACACCTCATAACATTTCTAAAACATACCTATTAACTAAAAAAGAAACACCATTAACAAAACCTGAAAACATGGTTATAACTTTAGGTGAAACCAAAGACACATTAACAGGTTTACAAATTGGTGAAAGTCAAGCAATCAAAGAAGGTATAAGCAAAATTGAAAGTGATTATAAAATCAATGAAGAAAAGATAAATGAACTAGCAAATAGTATCAATTATTTTAGTGTGGATTTATCACAATACAATTTAACAATACCAACTGATAATAATAAATTACCTTTAGAAAGTAAAAATTATGATGTAAATTTCTATGGTTATTTTAAAGGAAAACAAGTAACCCCAACAGTTTCAATAAGTGGTAATAACACTGGTATTACAACATCAAAAACAAATACATATATTAGATTTGGTGTAAGTAGTAATACACAAATTACTAACTTGCAAAATGATTACACAATTACATTTACTTATGTTGATAATGATGAAACATACACAATAAATAAAAAAATTAATATCGTATTGGCATTAAAAGGATCTGATGGAACAAGTGTAAATATATTGGGTTCTTATAATTCAGTAGAAGAATTAGAACAAGCACATCCAACAGGGAATATTGGTGATGCTTATTTAATTAATGGTGATATGTATGTATGGAATGTAGAAATCAATGATTGGGATAATGTAGGTAACATTCAAGGCCCAGCAGGTGAGAGAGGCCCACAAGGTGAGCAAGGAATACAAGGCCCAACTGGGAATGATGGAACTAGTTATTATTTCTATGTAAGATATAGTATTAATGCAAATGGTAATCCAATGACAACTACACCAACAGATGCTTCAAAATATATGGGTGTAGCAAGTACAACTTCATCTACACCACCAACATCATATAGTGCTTATACATGGAGTTTAATCAAAGGTGAACAAGGAATACAAGGGCAAACTGGTGCAGATGGTAAAAGTTCATATTTGCATATTAAATATAGTGATGATGGCACAACATTTACTGATAACAATGGTGAAACAGTAGGAAGATATAGAGGGGAATTAGTAGATAATAACCCAACAGATAGTGCAATATTTGAAGATTATACTTGGTTTGATATGGCATTGATAGTAGAAGAAGAACTAGATGAAATTAGGCAAGAAGTTATTAATAATACTTCACTAATAGAACAAACAGATACACAAATTAGATTAGATGTAGCAAGTGAATATGTAAGTACAGGAACATTTGATGAGTTCAGAGAAACTACCGAAACACAATTTACAGTACAAGCAGATGGCATTGAAGCAAAGTTTAGTGAAATGGTTTTAATGGTTGAAGAAGTAGAAGGGGAAACACAAGCACAATTTAGAGAATTAGCAAGTTATATTAGAGGTTATCAAAATGAAGAAGGGCAACCAGTATTAGAATTAGGTTCTGTAACAAGTGATATTATTTTAAGACAAACAAACGATAGAATACAATTTATCCAAAATGGTACAGAAGTTGCTTATGTTTCAAACAATACTTTATATATTACTGATGGACATTTCTTAAATAGTTTAAGAATTGGTGATTTTGCTTTTATACCTAGAGCAAATGGTTCATTAGACTTTAAGAAAGTAGCAGTATAGGAGGTGAATAAATGGCATTTGTAGATTTAACATCTAAAAGTTGGGGTTCATCCCCTGATATAGCAATAAACCCTGCTTATGAAATGCGAAGAAGTGGGGCAGATATGCAATATAGAATTAAGGTAACAGTAGGTACAGTAACAGGACAATCCTATTTTGGTTTCCCTATCTATTTAAAAGTATATTTGCAGAGCAGCTTAAAAGATACTCATACATTAAAAAGTGCTAGTCCTAGTCAATGGAGTTCTAGCATTGTATATACTACTGATTGGTTTACTATATCAAATAAAACAAGTGGAACAACATCATTAAGATTAAATATATATAGTGGTAGTGGTTCAACTAGAAATAGCAATTATGATTATTCATTACCAATAGAACCTGCAGGAAGTGTTTTAGGTTCAATAAGTAGTTTTACCTTTGGAAGTGCTATTAATATTCCTATAACAAAATATAATAGTGGATTTTATGATGTTCTAACTATTTCAGTAGGTGGAACAACTATTAAAACAATTAATGGTATAACAAATGGTGATGATGTAACTTTCACTACAACAGAATTAAATAATATATATGCAAAATTACCTAGTGCAACAAAAGGTACAGTAACCTTTAAATTAACAACTAAAACTAGTTCTAGTGGTTCAACAGTAGGAACATCAACCAAAACTGCAACAGGTACAATTCCTAGTAGTGTAAAACCAACAATATCAGGAATATCATTAGTAGAAGCAGTAAGTGGATTAGCAAGTAAATTTGGTGCTTATATTCAAAATAAAAGTAAGATTAATGGAACTGTTAATGCAAGTGCAGGAAGTGGTTCTAGTATAAGTGCTTATAAAACAACCATTAATGGAAGTTCATACACATCAAAGACATTTACAACAGGAGTATTAAAAACAAGTGGTACAAACACCATAACAACAACAGTAACTGATAAAAGAGGTAGAACTGCAACCTATTCAACAACATTTAGTGTATTAGCATATTCAAAACCTTCTATAAGTACATTTAATGTAGAAAGATGTAATGCAGATGGAACATTAAATGATGAAGGAATTAATTTTAAAGTAACAATTAAGAGTAGTATAACTGCATTGAATAATAAAAATGATAGTTCTTATGTACTTCAATACAAATTATCAAGTGTAGATACATGGACAACATTGGGAAATAGTTTAAGTGGATATTCAATTAATACTAATTGGGTAGTAACTAACATTGCCTTAAATATAGATAATGTTTATGATTTTAGATTAACCATTAAAGATTACTTTGAAGAAGTACCAAAAAGCACTAATGTAGCAGAAAGTTTTACATTAATGAACTTTGGGGCAGATGGGCATAGCATGGCAATAGGTGGAGTTGCAACAGATCCTGATGTATTAGATATTAAAATGGCAAAAACCTATTTTTCAGATAATAATTATATGGGTGGAAATGCTAGAAACGATAATGAAAAGAACATATATTTTCAAAGCACAGGTAATGGAGAATATAATCACAATGCTAAATTATATGGTGCTAGTGGTAGTTCTGAAACATCTATTGGTATGTGGGATAGTTTAAATGCTCATCTAATATATAGATATTTATGTGGCAAAGAAGAATTTCATTTTTCTACTGATATGAAAATATTACAAGGTGGGCATCCAATATTAATAGAAGCATTATTTAATAATGGTGAAAATAGTGGAAATTTTAGATTAAACAATGGTTTTTGCATCCAATGGGGGAAAGTATCAATAACACCAGAAGCAGCTAATACAACTTATAATATGGCAGTTAAATTTCCTACTGCATATTCAAAAAAACCAAATGTATTTATTATTGGACAAAGTTCTGCACCACAAAACTTTAGTTATGCAATAGGACAGGGTGGAACAGATTTAGATGCATTTGATATTTATATAAATAGAACAACTGCTAGTGCTACTTCATTTCATTGGGTTGCAATAGGTAAGGTGTAGGAGGTGTAATTATGGAAGAAGAAATTATAACACCAGAAGAAGAAGTATTTGATTATCATAAATTAAGATACATATTAGATAAAGATGGTTATGTTTGTCATGCTTCATTAGGTGGTTTTATCGTATGTAGTTTAGGAGAATGTACTGAATATAAAGGTGAAGTTCCTAATGGATATGAAACAATAGAAGAATGGCATGATAAAGAAATTGAAAGATTAAATGCATGGAAGATAGTAGATGGGAATTTAGTATTTGATGAAAACAGATCATACAAACTAAAAATCTTATATGAACAACAAAATAATGAAAATTCTTGTGTTACAAGAAAAGAAATGGGTATGGCTTCAACAGAAGAAATTAACCCTTATACAGATTTATTCCCTAGCCATGAAAGTGCAGGAGGATATATTGTTGGGGTGGATGAAGCATTTAACAAAGTAGGAAACCTACCAACAGAAGAAGTTAATTTATCTTTATTAGAAGAACAAGATTTGGATTTAATTGAACTTGAATTTATAGGTAATAACTTTTTACCTAATACTGCTTCATCTGGTACAAACAATGGAATAACATATACACAAAATAAAGATAAAACAATAAATGTTAGTGGAACTGCAACAGATAAAAGTACATTAAATTTAGCAGGAACAGATACAAGTGTTAGAAATATCCTAACATTTAAAGCCAATGAACAATATTACTTATACAATTTGCCAAATGGAGTAAAATTAGAATTTTATAAATATGATGGAACTGATAGAACATTAATAGGAATATATAATGGTGGTATCATTTCATTTGAAGAAGATGTTAATGTAACACAAGTAGTTTTATCAATAGATAATGGAACAACAATAAATACAACATTAAAACCAATGATTGCATTATTAGAATATCCATTATTATCAATGGAAAAATATGAAGGTAATTTAGCACCAACAAATGCAAGTTCTTGGGAACAGGGTGCAGTAAGTGCAAATGTAAATTCTACTTATAGCAATTGTAAAACAAGTAGTAATGCAAGAATAAGAACACAAAATCTTATAGATTTAGATGTTAATAAGACTTATACAATTTCTTGTGCGAGTGGATATTATTTTGTTATTCAAGCATTTGGTAGTGGGGGTACATTATATACCAATGAACCAACAACTAATACATGGAAATCTGGAACTTTAACATTTAGTGGAATACCTAAAATAGCAATAGCAATAAGAAAAAGTGATAATACAAGTAGCATAACACCTAGTGAAATATCAAACATCAAATTAATATTAGATGATGGAAGAAATGGAAAATATTATATAGATGGTATAAGTACACAAGAAACAATTGCAAGCCGAAATTTATTAGATTTTAAAAAGATATTCAATTCAGGTTCTAATAATGGTTTAAAATATACTAAAGAAAAAGATTATTATTTAATAAGTGGAACTTCTACAAATTATAGTGGTCTATACTCTTCTGGTGGTGCTAGTAGCACTAATACTATTATCACTTTAAAATCAAGCCATACATATAGATTTTTAGTAAAAGTTTCTAATAATAATGGTATTATGAGATTTTATGCTGGAGGTAGTGATAATAATCTCATTCAAATAACTAATATTAATAATGGTATATTTTATACTGATTATTCTCCTACTAGTGATATTGCCATTACACAAGCCTCAATAATTGGTAGTCAATCAAGTGGAATAACGCAAACAAACACAAAAATTTTAGTTGCTTTATATGATATTACTAATGGAGTTGTAACGGATTATGAACCGTATGATGGAAAACCTAGTCCTTTTTATCCTAGTGAAATAGTGAATACATATAAAGTAGGAACATATAATGCAATAGCAAATAACAAAGTATATACAATCACACTAGAAGAAGATTTAAGAGGATTATCTAATGGTGTAGGTGATAGATTATGGTTAGATGTAGATAATGGAATAGATATAGAAAGAAAAGTTGGTAGAACTATTTTAGATGGTAGTGAAACTTGGAATTATGGTGGTTCAACAGGTATTTTTTATATAACATCTATAACAGATTATGCAATAAGTAATAATATTCCATATTCAAATTATTACAAAGGTGTTTCTAATGTTAGTGGTGCTAGTGGCATGAGTTCTCAAGAGAATAATACGATAGGTTTTATAAATCAAAGTGGTAATACTACACCTAGATTTTATATTAAAGATACAAGATATACTACAAATTCTGCAACGGACTTAAAAACTTGGTTATCAACTAATAATGTAGAAGTTTATTATGCACTTGCTACATATACAATAGATAGTGGTGGTTCATCATTTAATTCATACGAATATGAAGAATATAAAAACAATACTACTTTAATAGATTTAGCAGGAAATGAATTTGCAATTGGAGATAAGATAACTATTAAAGATAATCAAATAGTATTGAATAAAGGCAATAAAGAAATATATCTAGGTGATACAATAATGCCTAGAACATATACACCATACACACATGCTTATTGCCATCAACCAGTATTCATAGATTTTAAATATAAAGATCCTAGAAATGTAGATATAACTAAAATCAGTTTAAAAGGTTTAATACAAATAATGGATATTGAAAGTGTATATAATTTCACTGAAGCAGATTATATCAAAGTTAGAGATTATATTATGGGTGAAATTACACTAACAGATGAAGAACTAGAATATTATGATGTAAATGGTGATGGTAGAGTAACATCAAGTGATTATATATTAATTAAAAATATGATACATACTTATACAATGGATGATGTAAACAAAATAATAAGTTATGCAAATGGTACAACTACACTAACATCAACAGAATTAGCAAAATATGATGTAAATGGTGATGGAGTAGTTGATAAAGTAGATGCAGCTTCAATATTGCGAATGATTTATAACTATATTGATACAACTATAAGAGGAACATTAGAAATTAACACAACAAAAAGCCAAAGGGTATTAGTATTAAGAGATGAAGAAGGAAAAATTAAAACATCTATTGGGTTAAATGGTATGACAACACCTAGTATATCAACAGATCAATTTATATTAGAAGGTACAAAGCAACCTAAAATAATGAGTGGTATAACATTACCAGAAGAAGTAACAGAAGGTGCAGTATTCTTGTTATATGATGAGTAGGTGATAATATGGCAGAAATAAGTGCAAATGGAAGCAAAGGGCATCATAAATTTACTTTAAATGTATTTGAAGAAGAAAATACTATTGGATATACATTTACACTATCACCTATACAAACTGGTTGGGATTGGAATTGGAGTGGACAACCAGACAAAATATCATATTCTATAACAATTGGAAATAACACTTATTCAGGAACAATAGGAAAATATGATGGCAGCTCTACTGTAACAGTAAGTAGTGCTAGTGGAATTGAAGCAGAAGATGAAACTTTATCAATAAGTTTTAGTGTTACAGATACTACTGGTGCAAGTTATACATGTGGAAATGCTAGTGCTAGTGGAACAATGACATTAACTAAAATAATTGGCTTTTTAAGAATTGGTATAGGTGGAGTTTGGAAAAAAGCAACTGCATATTTAGGTGTTAGTGGAACATGGAAAAAATGCAAAGTATATATAGGAAATAATAGTGAATGGAAGAAAGGGAAGTAAAAAAGGTGGTGAGAAAGTGGTAATATTAAATTTTTTAAAAAATTATTGGGTTCTTATAACCTTCTTTTTAGGTGAAGTAGGTATATTAGTTGCATTTGTTCAATCTATTCATAGAGGTACTAAATGTTCTTTAAGGAATGACATTTTAGATATTTATGATAGATGCAAAGACAAAAAACAAATAACTTTGTATCAACTACAAAGTATTCAATCTAGTTTTGAATTATATAAAAAATTAAAAGGTAATTCATTTGTAGAAGATATTGTTAAAAGAGTAGAAAAATTTGAAGTTATAGATTAAGGCACATTAATTTGTGCCTTTTCTATTTAAAGAAAGGATAGTGAAAAATATGAATATAGAATTGGTTCAAGGTGATACATCAAAGGTTTATAGATTTAAAAGAAAAAATAAAAATGAAGTTATTACAACTTTGCCACAAAAAATGTGGTTAACATTTAAAAATAGTTGTTGTTCTAAAGAATGTGTATTACAAAAAACACTTGAAAATGGTGGGATAACATATTCAGAAATAGATAATTATTATAGATTTCAATTAAAATCAGAAGATACTTGTGAGCTGCCTTATGGTGATTATGGTTTTGATATTGCCATCATAAATGAAAATGGAGAAAAGAAAACATTAAAAAGAGATTGTGTATTAAAAATAGTGGATCATTATACTCATAAGTGCAATGAGGTGTAACTATGGAAGAATTAGAAATAGTTTTAGAAGAAGAAGGTAATGAAGAATTAGAAATAGATACACTAGAAGCAGAAAATGATAATGAAGAAACAGAAATAGTCTTAATGGCAGAAGAAGCAGGTGGCACTTCTGATTATGGAGCATTATTAAATAAGCCACGAATAAATGGCATTGAATTAATTGGAAATAAAACAACAGAAGAATTAGGGATAATAGATGATGTGAATTCCTATATAGAAGAGCATAAAGAAGAATTAAGAGGACAAGATGGAATAGACGGAAAAGATGGAGTAGATGGAAAAGACGGATATACACCAATAAAAGGTGTAGATTATTTTGATGGTATTAATGGAAAAGATGGCACTAATGGAGTAGATGGAAAAAACGGAACGAATGGTGTATCTTGCACTCATTCTTGGAATGGAACGATTTTAACAATTACTTCTGCAAGTGGTACAACAAGTGCCAATTTAAAAGGTGAAAAAGGTGAAAAAGGTGAAAAAGGAGAAACAGGTCAAGCAGGAAAAGATGGCATAAATGGAACAAATGGCAAAGATGGTGCAAATGGTAAGGATGGCACAAACGGAAAAGATGGACAAGATGGATATACACCAGTTAAAGGAACTGATTATTACACAGAAGCAGACAAACAAGAAATTGTAAATCTAGTTTTAGAAGCATTACCAAGTAGTGAGGAAGTGAGTTATTAATGGCAAATGTAATTATTAACGATACTCATCTAAATAACATTGCAAAAGCAATAAGAAGTAAAAATGGAACAAGTACAAAATATAAACCTAGTGAAATGGCAAATGCTATTTCTAATATTACAACAGGTAGTGGTGGAGTAACACCAACAGGAACATTAGAAATAACTAAAAACGGAACATATGATGTTACTGAATATGCAAGTGCAAATGTTAATGTTGCTTCAAGTGGTGGTGATGGGGAAGATCCTAATATTTTGTTAGATGCTAGACTTAACGGAACATTAACATCTATTGATAGTGATATTACAACTCTTATAGGTTATGGTTGTTATGGTTTGACAAAATTGGTATCGGCAAACCTTCCTAATTGCACAAGCATTGGAACTTATGCCTTTAGAGGGTGTAGTGCTATGACAAGTGTAAATGCCCCAAATGTTACAAAAGTAGATGATTACACATTTTATTTATGTTCAAAATTAACTGATGTAAATATGCCAAATGTAACAACTGTTGATACTTATGTTTTTTCAGGTTGTTCAAAACTAACAACTATAAATATGCCAAAAGCGACAGCATTGGGAAGAGCTGCATTCTATAAGTGTGATTTAAAAGAAGCCAACTTTCCTTTGGTTGGAACAATTTCACAAGAACTTTTTTTCCAAAATCAACATTTAGAAAGAGTAGATTTTGAAATAGCTTACAAAATAAATCAGTCTGCATTTGCTAATTGTTCTTCTTTAGTGACATTAATACTTCGTAAGTCTGATGGTATTTGTACACTTGGTACTGCATCTTCTTCACTACAAAATACACCTATTGCAAATGGTACTGGTTATGTTTATGTACCTGATGAATTAGTAGAAGAATATAAAGTTGCTACTAATTGGAGTAATTATGCAAGTCAAATAAAACCATTAAGTGAATTGGAGGAATAAGAATGGCAATAGTAAAAGAATTTTATAAAAAAAGAGATGACGGAATTAATCTATATATAACTTATAGTGATGAAAACTTTAAGATAAAAAAGGTAGGTACTGATGAAATGTATGATGAAGCAGTAGATATAGAAAGTTCATCATACATCTATGAAGAAACAGAAGAAAAGATAGAATATTTAGAAGAAATATAAAGGAGAAAAAAATATGGAACTAATACAAAATTATTTATTTGAAATCTTGGCAACTGTTATAACTGCAGTTGCTTCTTTTATAGGTTTAAGAATTAAAGATGCCTATACAAAGTATATAAATACTCAAACTAAAAAAGAAATCGTGAAAGATACAGTTAATTATATAGAGCAAGTATATAAAGATATTCATGGTGCAGAAAAATTAAATAAGGCAAAAGAAAAGGCATTAGAATGGTTAAACGAAAAAGGTATCAAAATTAGTGATATTGAATTAGAAATATTAATTGAAAGTGCAGTAAAAGGTTTGAAAGGAGAATAAACTATGGGTAAGGTAATGACTAGAGAAAACTTTATTAAAAAGTTAAAGGAAATAGCAAGTTTACCAACAACATATTATAGTGTTAGTGGTGGTTCTTGGGCAAAATGGAATGGCAAGAGTTGGAACTTTGATTGTGTTATTTTAATTAAAGCAATCCTTTGGGGTTGGAATGGTAATAAAAATGCTTCACATGGTGGTGCAAAATATGGTTCTAATGGAGTATATGATGATAATGCAGATCAAATATTAAAGAGATGTTCTAATGTATCAACTGATTTTACAAAGATAGAAGTGGGTGAATTAGTATGGATGAAAGGACATGTAGGAGTATATATTGGTAATGGTGAAGTAATTGAATGTACTGCAGCTTGGGAAGATAAAGTATTATATAGTAAAATTGATAGCAAGGGTAGAAGAACTAGAAATGGTAAACAAGTTTATTCTTGGAAGAAACATGGCAAATTGAATTATATTGATTATGGTAAAGAAGAAACAACAAAACCAACATCAAGCAAAATCAATGTTACATATCAAGTATATGATAACCAATTAAAGAAATATTGGAGTGAAATTACTAACTACAACAATACTAATTCAAATGGTTATGCAGGTTGTATGGGCCATTCTATTGGTGGTATTAGAGCAAAAGCAAGTAAGGGAACTATAACTATTCAATCACATATTAAAGGTGGTAAATGGTTATCTCCAATTACTAAATGGGATAATACATCTAATGGTTATAGTGGTATCTATGGAAAAGATATTGATATGATTATGATTAAATCAAGTGTAGGAACTGCAAGATATAGAGTACATATTAAAGGTGGCAAATGGTTAGGGTGGATAACAAAATATAATATTAAAGATAGTGTTAATGGAATGGCAGGTATCTATGGTAAATCTATTGATGCTATCCAAATTGAAATTATTTAAGTTAAAAAAGGTAAGGGAATAACACCCTTGCCTTCTTTTTTTATGCCTTTTTACCTATAAATTTACAACAAATGGGAAAAATTACACAAAAAGTATTGACATAGGTGGGAAATTATGGTAATATAATATCAACAAAGGAAAGGTGTGATGAAAAATGATATTAAAAATGGAAATCAATAAAGTAGATAAATTGATTAATGAAAAAGGTTATATACCAGTAACTAATGGTAGAAGAATAACATTATTAATTAATAAGATAACTGGTAAAACATATAAGCCAAAAAAAGATTTATATATTATGGAGGGATAAAATGAAATTCTTGATAGTGGTTAAAATAACAGAAGGAAGATTTACTAGACAATATACTTTTGAAAAAGAAAGTTATGATGAAGTTTTAAAATCAGTTAATGAATTTCCTTATAATTGGGAATTGTTAAAAGTTTATGAAATAGCAAATGAAATAGAAATATAATGAAGGTGATTAAAATGAAAAAGAAAAGAAAATTAAAAAATTGGGTAGTTTATGGAATATTTTATTTAGAGGTTGTTATGGCATTGATAGTAATGTCAATTCATTAGGAGGAAATATGTTAAAAGAACTTGTAAAGCTGCTTGATGATAGTAGCATTTATAGGTGGGTTTTGGTTGATGTTGTGGGTGATCTGAATGAGTAAGTTAGATTTTCAATTAAACTATTACTTTGAAAAATACAAAGATACATCAATAGTATGTAGGAATGATTTTAGACAAAGATTTAGAAAAGAAAATGGAAGTTTCAAATACCTAGAAGAATTAATAATAATGATAGAGAGATACCAAATAAAAAAATATGGTACATCAATAGATAGAAGTAATTTTATTCATTCTAGAAACAAAGAAGAAAGAAATAAAGTTAATAATAACTATCAAAGTTGGAAAAGAAGAAGGTTAGGGAAATGAAAAGAAAAATATTTAAAGGCAATGATAGTTATTTCAAATTCTACAATGAAATGAAAGATAAGATAATAATATTAGAGTTCAAGATAACCAGTAATAGGATAAAGATAGGTTATGAATTAAAGGAGGAATAATGGAATTAAAAGAAAGAATGTATGTAAGAATAAAAAACAAAGTTGGTTATTGTGTTATAGGAAAAATAGAAAACATAAATGACTATAGAGAACCAATGATGAAATATTGTATTGATATACAAGGTAATGATTTTATATTTGTACCAAAAGAAATGATTATAAAAGCAAGTAATAACATAATAGACTTAATAGAAGTAGGAGATTATGTTAATGGGTATTTAGTTTTATTTGCAGGTGCTACAACTTGGGATAATGATGGAAATGTTTTAGATAAACAAGTGCATATAAATCATAATGGATTTGATTGGTGGTTAAGAGAAGAATATATTAAATCAATAGTAACAAAAGAACAATTTGAAAGTATGAGTTATAAGGTAGGTGAATAATGAGATTAGAAGATATAAGAGTAGGAGATATAATTACATATAGAAATGGTGGAATAAATAATGTAAATAAACCTTTTAAATATCGCCAATGGTATAATCAAGATTTTACACATATAAAATTTGGGAAATGGTCTGATATTATGAAGATACAAAGATATGTTAAATTCCTATGTTTTTACAGATTAAAAACAATATATGAAAGGAAGCATAATGATTAGTTTTATATTAGGTTTATTATCAGGTGCTTTCCTAATGTGCATGGTTATAGGTGGTAAAGAATGATTAAAATAATTATAAAAAGATATATGACATTATATGATTTTATAAAACAAATAAAAAAGGGTAAATATGATAATACAACTAAATTTAAAGTTGGTCGTGTGGAATATGATATTGATGAATATTTTGGATGTCATCATTGCAATTTGCTTACTTTAAATGAAGAAATACAAATATTAGATAAGGTGAAAGAATGAAAGCAAAAGAAATATGGCTAACTATTAAACATAATGATAATTATGAGGTTAGTAATATAGGGAATGTTAGAAATAAAAAAACTAAAAGAATATTAAAACCTGCAATATCGAATAAAGGTTATTATTTAGTTTCATTAAGTAGAAATTGCAAACAACATACATATACTATACATAAATTAGTTATGGAACATTTTAATAGATGTGCATTTGATTATGAAGTTATTAATCATAAAGACCACAACAAATTAAATAATAACATTAATAATTTGGAATACATAACTCAAAAAGAAAATATCAGAGATGCTTGGGATAATGGTTTATGTGAAAGTGTAAGAGAAAAAGCGAAAACTAATATTATCAAAGCATATACAGAAAGGAAAAGTAGAAATGAAAAATGCTAAAACTATGTTTGAAGAATTAGGGTATAAAGAAGATTTTCATATTGCTTATATAAAATATCATAATAGCGAAGAAGATAAATATATTTGGTTTAACAAAGCCAGTAGAACAGTAGAAGCAGAGTTTGATATAGATATGAAACTATTAAAAGCAATAAATAAACAAATAGAGGAATTAGATTGGAATGAATGAAAATATAATTGATATGATAGTTTGTGTAATACTATATAATATTGGATATTTTATAGGCAAATATAGAGGTAAAAAATGAATGAAGAATTAATAGATGAAGCAATAGGAAAATTAACAGAACTGCAAATTAAAGCACATGTTGAGGATCTGAAAAGAGGAAAAGTAAGATACATAAGAAAAACACAAGCATATTATGACTTAATCCAATTACTAAAAAATATTAAGAGGGAGGTATTATGATAATTAGATTAGATGATAAAGGTAGATTTTCTTTACCAAAAGCAATTAGAGAAATGATGGGTGTAAAACCTAAAGGAACAATAGAATTAAGATTAGAAGGTAAGAAATTAATCATAACTAAAGGGGAATAGAAAAAGAGTAAGCCATAAGAAGCCTACTCTTTTTTTAGTGCTTATTTTATATATCTAATTATAATCTTGAAACATTCAAGGCAGATTGGAATATGATTAAAGTAACTATTGTATTTTCTCCCACAAGTGCATTTTTTCATCATTAACTCCCCTATTCATTATTTTTTAATTGACACATTATTTTCTTTAAGATATTTTGTAGATACTCGGTTTACTAATACATCAAACTCAACAGGCGGTAATAGGAACTTATTGCTCTTTAATTTCACACTATCGCCCAAAAGGTTATTAACATCTACTTTAAAGGTAATGATAAGACTATCCTTAAATACTGCTATTTGATGAATAAAGGTATTAACAAGCATTCTATTTCTGATATAATCATCTTGAGGCAATTCCTCGACAAATTGCCTTATAAAGTTCAGTACGGTTTCTTCTGATACCTGATTAGAATATTCTAATTGGGTATTCTTTTTTATTTCCTTCTCTAGTATTGCTTCTTCTTTTTTCAATACACCAGTTTTAGCATCAAGAATATCATTATTGATTTTTTCATTTAGGTATAGATCAACTAACTTTTCTTGTGCCTTTCTATTCTTTTCTAATTCCTTTTGAAGTTTGGCAGTAGGTGTTTTAGGTTTTTGAACTTCCTTTTGATATTCTTCCATTATCATAGTTGTTATTCTATCTAAAGAATGTTCCTCTAAAATTTCTTGTTTAATTTTATCTAATACCAACTTTTCATATACTTCTTTCCTCATAGATGGGTTATCACATTTCTTATTGCTATAATGAGTATTCTTTCTTTTAGCTCGACAAATGTAATAAGCACTCATACTACCATCTGCATTCCTTTTGGTTGAACCTCCAATGATAGGATTACCACAATACCCACAAACTAATTTACCAGTAAGCACATATTGTTGATTAGCAGATGCTCTAGGTTTAACCCTATTCTTATGTTCTGCTTGTACTCTTTCCCATAAGTCTTTTGAGATAATAGGAGGAACATTATCACAATCTTTAATAACAATCTTTTCACCAGTAGAAAATTCTAGTGTATATGTTCCAATGTATTTTTCATTCCTTAACATACTATATAGAGTTCTTTCTTGTAGTGGGTTCTTTCTTTTGGATAAATAACCTTTTTCATTTGCTAGTTCTATGATTTTACTTTTAGGAACACCATTAGCATATAAATCAAATATCATTTCTACTATTTCTGCTTCTTTAGGTACTATGATATGTTCACCATTCATTCCTGATTTATAACCATAAGGAGGAGAACTAACCGTAATTAATCCTTTAGATCCTTTTGTTCTCATTCCTTTAATAACTTCCCTTGCTAGGTTTTGAGAATAGAACTCTGCAAGACTATCTAACAAACCTTCTAATAATGCACCTTCTGGAGTATCTGGGATAGGTTCAGTAACAGATACATATTTAATACCTGCATCTTTAAGCATCTTTTTAGTTACGGTTGCTTCATATTTATTTCTGAAAAATCTGTCAAATTTATGGAAAACAAGAACATCAAATTTATCTTTTGAAATATCTCGTATCATCCTATCAAATTCTTCCCTACCATTTGTTGATTTACCACTTATTTCTTCATCTATATATTCATCAACAATGATATGATTTTGTTCTTTACACCATTCCCTACATGCTTTTAATTGTGCTTCTGTGGATGCTTCTGTTTGTAATTGACTGGAAAACCTAGTTAATATTGCAGCTCTCATTTTCTTCACTCCTATTATATAATTGTTTCAAATAGTAAAATTGAGGTGATTATGTGAAACATAAAAGAATTGTTTTCGTTAAATACATTGAAAAAGATATTGATTTAAGTTTGCTAGTAAGATCCATTACAGAAAAACTTATAAGCACCACCACCTTAAAGGAAGTTCAATAGAACTTCTATTTTTTTATTTGTTCTTTTGCAGATAGATATAATTTCATAACTTCTTCATAAAGTTCTTGTTTATCTTCTATTGATACTTTTTCATTTTCAAATATTAATCTTGCTCTTTCTAATAAATCATTTGTTTCAACTTCTTCTACTTGAATACCTAAAACATCTATACTAACTCCAAAATAATCTGCTAATGCTTTTATTTGATGTAGGTTTATATTTCTTCTACCAGTTTCAATGTTACTAATAGCAGGGCGAGATAGGTTTAATACTTCCATTAAATCATCTTGTTTTAAACTTCTTGCCTTTCTTAATTGCTTTATTCTCTTTCCTACTTCTACTGTATCAAATGACTTTTGAAGTTTAGTCATTTAATATCAACTCCTTTGGGGCATGGAATTATTATTTGTGTTCTATAACAAGTTTACACCATATGTTTCAAAAAGTAAAACATTGTGCTTAAAAAGTTAAATTCTATATTGACATTTGTAAATTATTTTAATATAATGAATATAGTTAGGAAAGATACAAAACCTAATGTGGATGTTTCAAATATTAAATTATCAGTATATTGTGAAACAAAAGAAAGGTGGTGAAAGTTTGAAAAGAAAGAACTTGATTAAGTTAAGAACAGATTTAGGTTTAAAATCGCAAGAGTTTGCAGAACAATTGGAGATTAGCAGACAACATTATTCAAATATTGAAAATGGTAAAGTAGATCCTACTTTTGGGATTATAACCAGACTAGAAAAGATTTTAGACAATGTAGGTTATGAAAAAGAAGATATTTGGAATTTATTTAAAATTGAAAATTAATGTTTTATCTTTGGAGGATATACATAATGGAAAACATCTTAATTGTTATTGATGAATTGGGAAACCTATTAAGCAAGTATAAGGATGAAATTAAGTATAAGGATTATGAAATTGATAGTTTAAAAAAGAAGATAGAACAAATTGAACAATACATAGACTTCTACTCAAAAGAGTAGAACAAAAAAATTTAAAGTAAATGTTTCAAATAGCAAATGTTTTTAGTAAAAAAATAAAATATGCCTAAAAACATAAATAAGGAGGAAGTTATGGAAGAAGAAATTAAAAGAACATACGATATAGACAAAAAGCCTAGAACATTAAAAGCAGAAGAAATTGAATGTAGAGTAGGAACTATTAATGCGAAAGGATGTAGTTTACTACTATATAAAGATGCAAGGGTAGATATGAAGATACTAGATGAAACTTATGGTGTAGGTAATTGGCAAAGAACACATGAAGTTATCAATGGTAATCTATATTGCACTATTGAAATTTGGAATGACAAGATATGCCAATGGGTTAAAAAACAAGATGTAGGCACTGAAAGTTATACAGAAAAAGAAAAAGGAGAAGCATCTGATAGTTTTAAAAGAGCAGGATTTAATGTAGGCATTGGTAGAGAATTATATACAAGTCCTTTCATTTGGATTATGCCAAAAGCAGATATGAAACCATATAACACAAAAGATGTTTTTAATAATGAAGCAACTGAATTTTACCCAAATAGAAAAGATGCTAATGGTAATGGAATATATACAACCAAAACTACATTTAAAGTAACTGCAATTGGTTATGATGAGGAAAATAAAATCAATAGATTAATCATAGCAGATCATAAAGGTAACACTAGATTTACTTTAATTCCAGAAGAAGAACAAAAATTAGTATTAGATTTAATGCAAGAATTAAATAAGTTGTTAGATGAAACAAATACAGATAGAGATAGGTTCTATAAGTATTACAAAGTAAGTTCAAATGCAGAAATGACATTAGAGCAGCTTAAAGATGGAATTGAGAAATTAAAGGAGAAATTGAAATAATGGAAAACATTTATGTAGATATGAGAGAACAAGGATTTACACTATCTAACCATTTTAAAAATAAAGATATGGTTAGTGTAGAAGATGTATTAACAGAACTAGAAGAAGTGATTGATGAATTAGAGAATTTAAAAGATGAATTTGAAGATTATAAAAGAGATGTAGAAGAAAATTATAAACCCATTCCAATGAGTGAACATCTAGGAATAGATGATAGAGATTTTTATGAGGAATGGTAATGGAAAGAACATTTGATTATGAAGATATATCTACAAAAGATATAGATAACAATTCACATTTAATATTTATATGTGATGGAGATAAGAAAGAAGTAATAGTAGAAAGAGAGGAAAATAATGAATAGTGTACATTTAACAGGGAGAATAACAAAGGAGTTAGAATTAAGACATACACCAAATGATAAACCAGTATGTGAATTTAGTTTAGCAGTATATAGAGATAAGGATAATACAGATTTTATTAATTGCATGGTGTGGAATAATCAAGCAGAGAATTTATGCAAGTATCAAGGCAAGGGAAGTTTAATTGGTTTAACTGGTGCATTAAGAATTGATACATACAAAGATAAAGATAACAATACAAGATACAAAAATTATGTATTAGTAAATAACATAGAATATTTAAGTAGCAAACAAGAAACCAAAGAAGAAAGTGTAGAAGAAACACAAGCAGATCCATATGCTAACTTTGGAAACTCAATAACAGTAGAACAAATAGACCAAATGACTATTACAGATGATGATTTACCTTTCTAGGAGATATTATGACAGGTAATGCAATTCAAATAATACAATGGTTATACAACCAAGATAAAGATAAAAAGTTTACCATAAAGGAATTTAAAGAGAAAAGAAGTTTAGACCAAAATGCTTATGCATGGAAGTTAATGAATGAAATGGGTAATGTATTAAGGAAATCAAAAGAAGAAGTATATTTAGAAATGCTAAAATCTTATGGACAAAGTGAAATAGTATCTATACTTTCTTCAATAAATCCTATTGGGTATTTTAAATATTATGAAGCAATAGGCACTGGAATAGTAAACGATAAAGAATTTACCCATTATAAGATATTCAAAGGTAGTAGTGAATTTGATAGAAAAGAAATGAACATTTTTATAGATGGGATAGTGCAAGAATGCAAGCAGCTCGGAATAAGTACATTAACACCTGATGAGATTGCACAATTAAAATTTATTGATAATGTTTCAAATAGAAAATAAATACCTATACACGAATAAAAACAATTTAGGGTATAAATACACTACTTTGATAAAAACAAGAGAAAATACCACAAAAGAATTAGTCTAGGAAGGTGTTAAATGAATAATAGAACTAAATATCTTCAATTTGGGAAGAAAACAGTTGAAGAAATGTATGAAAGAGATAATTATACTTGCTTATTTTGTAGGATTGGATATTTTAAATGTTTCAATGGAAAAGTTAATTTAAGTGATTTGGGATTTAATATATTTGATCCTATGCACTTCATTGGTAAAGGCAAAGGTGGATTAGGAGTAATCCAAAATGGTATATGTGGATGCAGAAACCACCATCATATTTTTGATAATGGCAATGTAGATAGAAGAACAAAACAAGAAATGCAACAGATTGCAGAAGAATATTTAACTACTCTATATCCTAATTTAGATATTAGTAAATTAGTTTATAAGAAATGTGGAGATTGGTTTTATATAGAAAAAGGGGAGGTGAAATTAAAGGATGAAGTATGAAATATGGAAGTCAATTAGGGAAAGTGATGGATATTTAATTTCTAATTATGGAAATGTAAAAAGAAATGACAACTATTTAAAATTGAATGCTTGGTCTTTATACAAAACTGTAAGGATAAAGATGAATGGTAAATATAGAACATTGTATGTTCATAGATTAGTAGCAGAACATTTTATACCTAACCCTGAAAACAAAGAAATAGTTAATCATAAAGATGGTAATAAACTTAATAATTGTGTAGATAACCTTGAATGGTGTACAAAACAAGAAAACGAAAGACATGCTTGGAAAAAAGGATATAAAGAAAAAATAAGAGAAACATCAAAAGCAAATATAAAAATTGCTAGAAAGTTTATAAATAATAAAATACCAGTAATTCAATATGATATTAGTGGAAATTTCATTAAAGAGTGGGATTGTGCTAGTACAGTTATGAAAGAAATCAAAATAGATGCTTCTGCAATAACAAAATGTTGCAGAGGTAAATTTAAAAAGGCAGGTGGTTATAAATGGAAGTACAAAAAAGATATGTGATTCCTTTTAAACTTCCATCTCTCTGAATGATTACATCAGAGTGTGCAGAAGCAACAAATATCAAGGTGCTAAATACAAGGCCCATGTAGAGAAATTAATAGGGGAATGTTTAACAGAAATGCCTAGATGGACTAAACCTATTAAAATACATTTCCTTTGGGTTGAAGGAAATAAAAGACGAGATTTTGATAATATCGCATTTTCAAAGAAATTTATCCTAGATGCAATGGTGAAATTTGAAAAACTAAATGATGATAATAGAAAATATGTTACTGCATTTACAGATAGTTTTACTTATTCAACAGATGGCAAAACAAAAGTAATTTTGGAAATAGAAGAAATAAAAGAGGGATAAGAATGAAATTATACAAAATTGAAGAAGTTGTTAAAAATGTTCTTGAAGAATATCCTGAAACAAGAAATGATAACTTCAAACTAATTTATAGTGTATATCGTGAAATTAATTTTAAGGTGGTAACTATTGAAAACTTTTATCAAGTTATGTGGTATCACAAAGAATATGGTTTGCCATCATTTGAAGGTATTACACGAGCAAGAAGAAAGATAATGAATATGCACCCAGAATTAAAACCTATTAAATCAGTAGAAAAGGCAAGAAAAGAAGAAGAATTAGTTTATAGAGAATATGCAATTAATTAAAGGAGGATTAATGGACAAAGAAGAAAAAATATTAACCGAAATAACAGAATTTTGTGAAGGTTGTAACAGTCTTGAATGTTGTCATGAAGATGAATGTGTCCTTTATAGAATAGAACAAATTATAATGAACAAGAAAAAAATATATCAAGTAGAAATTACTGAAACACTTCAAAGGGTAGTTGAGGTAGAAGCAGAGAGTGAACAAGAAGCAATATTTATGGTTGATGACCAATATAGAGAAGAAGAAATAGTTTTAGATAGTGCCGATTTTATGGATTATGAAATTGGAATATTTGAAAGTGATGTAAATGAAAAATGATTACATAGTAAAAGAAGTATCAAAAGAAGATGCTTTAACAATGGTTCAAAAATATCATTATTCAAATACATTGCCTAAATTGAATAAACATTTTATAGGGTTTTATCTAAATGATGAACTTGTAGGGGTTGTTACTTTGGGATGGGGAACAAGACCTTTGCACACGATTAAAAAAATATTCCCTAGTTTAGAAACTAAAGATTATTATGAAATTGGTAGAATGTGCATGACAGAAGATATGAAAAAAAATAGTGAAAGCCAAATGATAAGTAAATTAATTAAATGGATTAAAACAAATGAACCTGATGTTAAAGTATTATTTACATGGGCAGATGGAATAATGGGAAAGCCAGGATATGTGTATCAATCATGCAGTTTCTTATATGGAGGATTTGCAACAAGTGATATATATTTACAAGATGGTGTTAAAATTCATCCTAGACAAACAAGGGCATTATTTATCAAAGATGAAAATGATGAAAGAAAAACCATAAGACCTACATATGAACAAATGAAAGAAAATAACATGATACATATTAGAGGTAGACAATTTAAATACTTAACTTTTCTTTGTAGCAAGGTTGAGAAAAAACATTTATTAAAAGAGTGTCTAATAGATTTGAATTATAATTACCCTAAAAATGATGATTTAAAATGGGAAATGCAAGTAGGAAAAGGCAAATGGGAAGAATGTAGTAAACCTTATTATAAAACAGATTTTAATAAAGATACTAGGGAAGTTGTTAATATAAATCATGGAGAAAGACAAACTACAATATTTGAGTACATCTAATGTTTCAAATAGTAAATTAAAGGAGGATTAATGATAAGGGTTTTAGAATTATTTGGTGGTATAGGCGCTTGTAGTAAAGCACTTGAAAGACTAGAAATAGAACATGAAATAGTAGATTATGTAGAAATAGATAAATATGCAGTTAAATCATTCAATGCAATACATAATACAAATTTTGAACCACAAGACATATGTAATTGGGATAAAGATATAGAAGTAGATCTGATAATGCATGGTTCACCTTGTCAAGATTTTTCACTAGCAGGAAAACAAGCAGGTGGAGATGAGGGAAGCGGAACAAGAAGCAGCTTGATGTATGAAACTATCAGAATAGTAGAAAAGTTAAAACCTAAATATGTAATATGGGAAAATGTTAAAAATTTATTAAGTAAGAAACATATACATAATTTTAATAAATACATAGAAACAATGGATGAACTTGAATATACGAGTTATTATCAAGTATTAAATGCTAAAGATTATGGAATACCCCAAAACAGAGAAAGAGTATTTACTGTTAGCATAAGAAAAGATATTGGTATAGATTATGTATTTCCACCAAAACAAGAACTTAAATTAAAACTTAAAGATATGTTAGAAGATGAAGTAGATGAAAAATATTATTTAAGTGAAAAGATGATTAAATACATAAGTGCAACTGGTACTGCTAACTTTAAAAATCCTGATTGTAAAATTAATTTAGATGTGGCTAGACCATTGACAACAGACCAAAACAAAAGAGCAGGAACAACTAATTATTTATGTGATGGATTGCCTGATAACTATGATTTATCAATGCCAATGGCAGAAGAAAATGAAAACACAAACAAACCAAAAGTATTAGGTGGTATTGGTGAAAAGAATAGCAACAATAATACACAGTGGTATCAACAAGACAGAATATATGATGATAATGTGGCTATTTCCGTTACAACTAGATTAAATCCGTATTATGCTATAAAAAATGCAAACAAAAAAGGTTATCAAGAAGCATACGAAGGAGATAGTGTTAATTTACAAAGACCAACCTCTACAACCAGAAGAGGTAGAGTGGGAAAGCAAATAAGCCAAACATTACAAACAAGCGATAATATGGGTGTAGTAGTGGGTGCAGCTCGTAGAAAAAGAGAGTTGGGTCAACAAATAGAAATATCAGATAGAGAATATTCTAATGCAATAACCACCATCCAAACAGATGCTTTGATATGTGAAAAAGAAAGACATATGTTAGATGAAGCAAAATTATCAAATATGATAGTAGATCTAAAATGTTTAGAAGTGTGGTTAGAAGAAAACAATTGGGAAGATGAAGATAAGATATTGAGATACAATGAATTGCAAGAGGAAATATTAGATTATTTGAAGGGAGTATTATGAGTTTAAAAATAAGAAAACTAACACCTAAAGAAAGTTTTAGATTAATGGGATTTGATGATGCAGATTATGAAAGAGCATCTAAAGTTAATTCAAATACCCAATTATATAAACAAGCAGGTAATAGCATAGTAGTAAATGTATTAGAAGCAATACTAACTAATTTGTTGTTAGAAAAACATACCCCTAGAGAAAGACAAACAACAATATATGATTTTGTAAATGTTTCAAATAGTAAATAAAATGATTAGAAATTATTGTAAAAAGGAAATTTTTGTAATATAATAATATTGTCTAGATAGAGTTAAAAGCATTTGTAACCAGTTCACAAAGACTTTATCTAGACAATAAATAAATTTGTGGATTGGTTACAGGTGCTTTTTTCTATAATGAAGGCAGAAAGGAAATAATAAAAAATGGCAGAAAGAAGAATGTTTGCAAAAACAATAATAGATAGTGATGCTTTTTTAGATATGCCTTTAAGTACACAAGCATTATATTTTCATTTATCTATGAGAGCAGATGATGATGGATTTATCAATAACCCTAGAAAAATCCAAAGAATGATTGGTGGGGCAGATGATGATTTAAAGGTATTAATAACCAAAAAATTCATTATACCTTTTGATAGTGGGATAGTAGTTATAAAACATTGGAAGATCCATAACTACATACAAAAAGATAGATACAAAGAAACTGTATATATTGAAGAAAAATCAATGTTAGACACCAAAGAAAATAAGGGTTATACCTTAAAAAGTGATGAATGGATACAAGATGGATACATAATGGATACACAGGATAGGATAGAGTTAGGTAATAGTAAGGAAAGTATAGAGATAGATATAAATAAAGAAAAAAATAAAAGAAAAAATTTTATCAAACCTACTATTGAAGAAGTAAAAGAATATTGTTTAGAAAGAAATAATAACATTGATGCAGAGAATTTTATTGATTATTACAATTCTAATGGTTGGAAAGTAGGTAAAAACCCAATGAAAGATTGGAAAGCAACTATTAGAACATGGGAAAGAAGAAACAATGGAGGTAATGGTAATGCAAAGTCTAAAGGAAGCATTAAAAGAGATGGATCTGAATGGGCAGAATACGATTAATCTATTAGATACACTTAACACAGAAGAAGAATATATTAAAGATAACATCATTTATTGTAAGAGCTGCCATACTCCTAGAATGTGTGAAGGATTATTTGGAAGAATGGTTAGATGTATTTGTAAGTGCCAAGCAGAAGAAAGAGATAGGGAAGAAGAATTAGAAAGACAAAGACAAAAACAAAGAAGGATAAATGAGATAAAACAAACTTCCTTATTAGGTGAAAAATATAGAGGTGTATCATTTGATAATACTGATATAAGTAATGAAGAATTTTATAAGATATTCTCTAGGTGTAAAAAATATTGTGAAGTGGCACATAAAGTTTTAGATAAAGGAATAGGTATTTATCTATTTGGAACTAAAGGTACTGGTAAATCAAGATTAACAGCTTGTATGGCAAATGCATTAATGGATAACTATTACACAGTTTTATATACTAACTTTTCTGAAATTTCCAAATATATCAGAGGAACATTTAATAAGAGAAATGAAACTGAATATGATTTTTTAGAAAGATTAACAAGTATAGATTTTCTATTCATAGATGATTTTGGAACAGAATTAGTAACAAAGGAAGATCAGGATTTATGGTTGCAAGAAAAGGTATTTGAAGTAGTAAACAAACGATATAACAACAATAAACCCATTATATTTACTTCTAACTACTCATTAAGGGAATTGTACGAAAAAAGGGGAGTAGCAGATAAGACAATAGATAGAATTAACGAGATGTGCGAAGTAATGAAACTAAATGGTGAAAGTTATAGAAGAAAAATCAAAGAACAAAGGGAGGAATTATTTTAATGCAAGTAATAAAGTATATGAATAAAGTTGGATATTTTAAATGTGAGGAAGAGTATCAAAAATGTTTGATGTGGGCAGAGAAAGGAATAATACCTAGTTTTATGCAAAAAGATTATGAATATTATAGGGAAAGGTTAAAGAGAGAAAGGAAAAAGAGATAGTGGAAGAAAAATTACTAGAGATAATAAATCATTATGGAATATTACCACAATTAAAGTATTTCCAAAGTGAAGTATTTGAATTAAATGAAGCGATTATAAATATAAATACATTTGATTTTATAGTAAGTGATTATCCCGAAATTAAGGATAATAGAGTAGCATTTACAAAACATATAACAGAAGAAATTGCAGATTGTTATGTAATGTTAGAACAATTTAAGTTTTATTATGATATTGATGATATGGAAATAGCCAAAATTATGAAACAAAAGATAAATAGACAAATTGAAAGGATTAAGAATGAAAGAAGAAATTAAAATGTCAGTAGTGTTTGGCAGTTTGTTTGGTGGAATATTTATATTGATTTTAGGAATTATATCATTTGTAGAGTATCAAAGAATATCAGAAAAATGTATTTATTTAGAAAAACAAATAGAGCAACAAACAATGCTAATTGAATATTTAAGAGGTGAAAATGAAAACAATTAAAATAATAGATTTATTAAATAAAATTGCAAATGGTGAAGAATTACCTAATAGGATTAAACATTGTGGAGCAGGTTATAAACATATTTATTTTGATTTATATAAAAGTCATGATTATGAAGATACATTAAGTGGAGATTTATTATTTGCAGACAGGATTATTATACAAGAACATTTAAATGATGAAGTAGAAATACTAGATGAAGAAGATGAATTTGAAGATATTGAAGAATATTTTGCAGGAGTAGAACTTGAATATAACAAAAATGAATATCAATATAAAATTAATCAATTAAT
>JAEIGA010001903.1_pt1 | contig 33242 bp, 62 predicted proteins | sample 9270691 | NCBI WGS metagenome assembly JAEIGA01 (sample SAMN17057246, study PRJNA624740) | gut metagenome | biome: biome; isolation source: fecal sample | host: Bos grunniens | place: China: Xizang | collected 2019 | reverse complement strand
GTCCCCACGGGCCTCTTCATATAGTCATATGGGGGGCATATAGGTCTCAAACCAGTTCTCAATGTACTGTCTCCACTCGTCATGGTCGCGCCCATCATCGCAAAGCTCTAACCGCCTCAAACATTCTTCCTTTGTTTCATCGATGAGCACTTCCCGCGCACCCAGCTCACGCGCCAATCTCTCGCGCTCACTCTGCAGTGCAAAGCCTCCGCATATGTATGCATTCTTCCACTTGCCTAGTCGATACTTCACGCAATCGTAAAGACCATCTCTTATCTTGAATACAACCGCTTTTAATCTTGCCGGCTTCTCGTATCGGTTCCCGCCCGTGACACATTGCCATATGTTGTCGATATCTACTACCATGTCATCCGGATTCTTACTCTCAGATACCCATGTTGTTTTACCGGATAATGGTGAGCCGTACACAAGGAACACCTGCCTTGTACGCATACCCAGCTTATCATGCAGGATGTTGTGCGTTCTGTGAGATACAATCTCGATGTTGTCAGGATTCAAAGCAATCATTGCATCCCGCACGTTCTCCTCCGTCAGCTCTATCTTGTGATGCAGTATGATGTCATACTTTCGGACGATAGGCTTGCCTGTCTCTTCATCATAGACAAAGCCATCATCATGAGTGCGTTCCATGATGACGGCCTTTCTGAACTTTTCCCACTCATCCGAGCGATAAAACTCGTATAGGTTTCTGTACATGCCTATCCTTTCAGATACTGTGCATAGCAATAGCCTATTACTTCATGATCCCCGTTGATGCCTTTTACCTTGTACCATGCTCCGCAGCGTTCCAGTAGCTCAAGCTGAGTGTCCTTATAGAAAGCACCGATTATCTTCGCATCCAGTCGCGGCTCCTCTCTACAGTTCAGAGACGATGCAGTCACGGTCACATACTCCTTCGCTTTGCCATACCCGTTCAGACCGTTTGCCTTTATCGCACTCGTGAAGTCTTGATAGCAATAGTCCTGATCGCAGACAACACCTGCTATGTGATTGTCGCGGATGACATTCGTGCTTCCTCCGAATTGCCATATACCTATAGTCGCACCACTGGATAGCTTCGGCTTGTTCTTCCCCCAGCATGCTATCCAGTGAGTGAAGTGAAGCAGTCTGCTATCATTCATCTGGTTTCGTACTGCAGATAGTCCGGTGTAAAACCCAGAATAATAACCAGCCTTTTCAACTTTGTCACAGAATGCAATGATGATATCGGTCAGCAGTTCTTTTCCTACCGTGAGCATTGCACCCTCTACATCGTAGTAGACAGGATACTCAAACTGTTTCCCCTGCAGTAGAGAGATAAACTTGTCGGCCTCCTGGATCGCTCTCTCTACCGTCTTAGCATTGCCGAAAAAGTACGCACCGCATCCAAGCCTGTTCTGCTTGCATGCGTTGTAATATGTTTCATATTTGCTGTCCTTGTAAAGACCATCATCTCCACCGCCGGCTTTTATGATGACAAACTGCACGCCCTCTTCCTTGGCCTGTGCGAAGTTAAAATTCCCCTGCCATCTGCTGACATCTATACCGAATTGCTTAAAACTCATTATTCTCCACCCTCCGCTCATCCAGTTCGAGCTGCTTCGCTTTCATCTTCAGTGTCTTAATGTCATCATTGTGCCATTCCGGATCGATGTTCTTCAGCAGCAGGTGTATTGCTCCTACATCAGGATGAGAGTATCGCCTGGTGCACTTTGTCACCGTCTCCTCTCCCTTATCTGTCTCTGTCTGCTTTGTCTCGCTCTCTTCGTAGTAATATCCGAGCGCTCTTTTCTTCAACGCACTTTTCAGCACGTTCTTTAACTTGCAGGTTCCATTCTGCACGGCTTCATTCAGCTCAGGATACTTTTTCTTGTAAGCGCTGAAAGATTGCGCCGTCACTCCAAGCTTCTGTGCAATCTGTCCTTCCGTGTATTCTGTAAGCCAATCCTCAATATCTTTGAGGTGTGGACGCACTTTTTTTTCATAATCGCTCGTTCTTCCCATAAAATCAGACTTTCTTTTTTTTAACGATTAAAACAATCCTCTAGGATACCCGTCTATTAAGCTCTGCGATCTGTTCGGATTGCACCGCCGTCAGTTCCTCAACCTTATACATCCGCTCGATGAGATTATTGTGCTTTTTAACCTGCTCCTCCAGCTTTTCAATGCGGTATCCTGTTAGCTTGCTGCTTGTAATGATACCGCCCATAGTTCCTGCAAGTGTCCCAAATAATGAAATTATGGCGATGATGATAGTCTCACTCATCTGCACCACCTTCATCCTGTTCATCGATAGGATAGTTGCCGCTGTCTGCAAGGCCCTCCCCGATCACATACCCGATAACGGTAGCACCTGCCATGATAAGCGCCGCGATCTGTGCGCCCTCGCTCTCTGTTCCTCCGAGCGCTATTATGAGCATTGAAACGAATGACGCAACACTCAACCAGAGCTTCCGGCTTGTCAGTTTTCTCTTCCAGTCTATTTTCATGCGATCACCTCCTGTGGTAGCGGAGAGACACCGCAATGCCTCCCCGCTTGGGAAAGAAATGACACGAAGTCAAATCTGCATCTTCATTGTATCTTTTACGCTTTCCCCTTGCTAGTGCGCCCATATGCGCATATTTACAAGGGTTTTACAATGGTTTATTATGTACTCACGACACACGTTCCATTACCTACCTTACTCCGGTAACTGCGACAAAAAAGAGAGGTACTTCCGCCTCTCTTTTTTGGTGTCATGCTTCATCTCTCAGCTTTTTGACGTAGTTCATAAACCATTCTATCGATATATGCGGTTCTCCCAGTCGTGTACCCATGCATGCCGGCATATCTCTAAGCTCTTGGAGCTTGTCTATGATGGTGTCATATGCATCAAGCCTGCCCTTCCTGATCGCCTTGTCGATAATCCTCTCTATTTCTTTCCTCGTTTCTTCGCTCACGCTTGCATCCCTCCAGTGTACAGAATCCTTCTTTGCAATCATAACACTCATCTGAATAGTCTGTGTCAAGTAGTGCCTTGATCCATGCTATCAGAAACTCAAGCACCATTATCCCACCAACAGCGATAAGCAAACAATGTATCATTTCCCTTTGTTCTTCATCTCCTCTCTTGGTATATCAATCACTATCTGCATCCTGCACCTCCGCTATGTATTCATCAATCACATTTATGCATCTCGCCCATTCATCATAGTTCGGCACATATGTAGGTGGCTCTGTTTCGTACCAGCTTGCGATCTCGTTTCGCAGTTCATCAGCATCCACCATGGGACACCACTTCGGATATTTTTGTTCAGCCGCTTCCTCCACAGTAGGCGCTACTCTACCCTCTACCCATGCAGGCGAAGCACCGCAAAATCCGCCAAACTGCAACGGGCATGAAATACAGCTTTCAGGCTTTTTCATTCCTTTGATTATTACGCTCATTCTTCCACCTCGCTTTTTTCCTTGTATGGACATTCTTTTTCATCACAACACCATTCATAGAAAAGATTATCAATATAGCATTTATTACAAGATATGCAAGGTTCTTCTAAAAGCCCATCCTCATCAAAATTCATACTTGCCATTTATCCCTCGCTTTCTTCCACTGTCGGGCTTGCCTGTGGCTCTGCATACTTCCTTTCAATCCGTTCAAGATCATCAGCAAACTCATTTAAGGCTTGTGCAACTTCCCTTGATTCGGCAATAATATTTTTCAGATTTATTTCGGGTATTATAATTGGCTGTTTTTTTGTCATTCTTCCACCTCCTATTCCCATTTTTCGTGTTCTTCTTCTGTCATTTCACCATCTATCGTTTCCGTGTGATATTTCCATCCGCTCTGATATCCATACATCGTGAATTTCTTTTTGCAATCATCACACACAAATTCCTGTTCTGTTTCAGTAAAACAATTCACTGGTTCATGTCCGATGTATGTATCTTCATATGATGGCTCCCAACTATTTCCACAATACGGGCATTTAATATATTCTTCATCCTCTTCGTTCCAATAAAAGTCTATTTTTTGCATTATTTCACCTTCTTCCCTTTGCACTTTTCGCAGTATCTTGCGCTATTCTTTGCCGGTTCCCCGCATCCGAGACATAGGCCGAAGGTTATGCGCTGTCTGTATGTCTCATAGTCAAGGCCCACCTTCCTGGCTTCCGACATTATGCGGTTGTTCTTAATCTTGGCAATGCGTCTCTTCTCTGCTGCCGCATCAAATACCGTGATATCAATATCATCGGGCTCGATAGGATACCATGTGCCACACTTTCTGCATTGCCATTGTGCTCTCCCTTTCCGGAGCTGGCCCTTGAGTGCATTCGTCACTCGGAAAATGTGTCCACAGTTCGGGCATGATCTCATCAGCAACCACCTCCGCAACCTACATCAATTTTCACCGTGTCCGGTACATCATCATCATGCTTGTGCTCGTAGTAGTCCGCAACCTCTCTCACGGTGTACTTTGTCAATGCTTCTTCTACCGTGATGCCGTAGCACTTGCAGGTCTTGTCTACAAATGCATGAAACTCGCTATTCTCTTGGTATAATGTCAGATACTTCTGCATTCATCCTCCTTTCCAGGCGCTCGATCTTCTTTTTCTTCTGAAGCTCCACACGCTCTGCATTGTCGTATATCATAGTGAGCTGCTCCATCATGATCTGAACATCCGCCATCTCTTCATCAACCGCATCCTGCACGATCTGCTTCTCATAATCTTTGTTGCAATATCTTAGCTTCAATATAGCTTTTATCAATTCGCTTGCTTCTTCTATAAACTTATCCTGCTGCGATCGCTCTCCATATTTTCTGATTGCTCTTAATAATATATCATGTTCAGCCATTTGTTTTTCTCCCTTCTATTATTTCCGCATCTGTCCATCCTTTTCTCTTCCTTGCTGCAAGTGCATGTCTGCTTATACCCAATTCTTTCGCCCATGTAGTCAATCTTTTTCTAACTCCATTATATTCAAGATATAATATTTGCTTTTGTGGTTCTGTAAGCATTCGTTCAACTTTCCATCCGCTGTCATACCTGGCTTTTATTACACTATATTTTATTTTTGTTATATCAGACCATTCTGAAATCGTATGCTTTTCTCCGTTATACTCAATGATTATATTATTGTTCCTATTATTCTGCTGTTCTTTTTCATTTGCCCACCTGCAATTACCAGGCTCATAATTTCCATTTGGATCTATCCTGTCAATAGTACATTCACCCATATCTGCATTCTCATCATAGTTATTCTCAAGAGCCCAATCCATAAATGCTTTAAAGCTATTTTTCCATTCCGGACACACAATTATTCCCCTGGCTCCATAATGCTTATATGATCTATTTTTAGGATTGTAGCAACGTGCTTTCATGTCTGACCATACTGCATATAACCTTGATGCCGATCCTCCATGTTTTGTGTTGGCGATTCCTATTAACTTTTTTTTCATACATCCGCATGATTTCATTTTGTACATCCTATCCGTTGTTGTTTTAAATTCTCTTCCACAGTCGCATTTGCATAAATAATAAATAGCATTCCTTTTGTCACGTTCGTCTAACGCTTTAATTATTGTTATAAAATCATGATGTACTCCCTCATTTTTTCTACATATCCCTTCCCATCTTTTTGCTATCATATATATTCCTCCTAATTTCTCACATCAATCCCCTTTCCTTCGCTTCCAGCTCATGCATCAAGTCGATATCAAACATCTCTTCTGCTTTCTTGCGGATGTCCCAGCCCTCGCGCATAGCCCTGTTAAACATAGGCGTTACCTGTTCAATAAGATACACGATATCATCCTTCTCAAAACCAGTGTTCTCATAAAGCACAAGGCCAAATGCTGCAAGCAGATGCGGTGCCGTGTACTTGATGTATTCCTTTTGCATGAGCCTTTGCCCTGTTTTGTTGCCGCCGTAGTAGTTATTCCTGTTGTGGTATTTCCCCATCCGTGATTTCCTCCTCATCCTTGTATATGATCACTCCGTCTATCTTCAGCAGAAGCATGATTGTTTTGTTGCTGTCGTATACCTTGTTCCCGATTGTCAGCTTCCAGTTTCCGCTTCCATCTGAACCGGTAAACTTCACACGCTCTGCTTTCCTCACTATCGCTGCGGGAAGCTCCCCGCACGTTGACCATGTGCATTCATAGCACCGTCCGCACCACTCGCATTCATGAGCATGTCCACAGGTGAGCGGATAATACACAAAAACCACATCAACCATCATCCCTCCTCTATCAGAATCCCATCTTCTGTCATGTAATCAAACAGTGTTCTTTGCCCTTTTATTTCACTATGCAGCCACCAGTGTTCAGGATCTTCCCACGGTATGCCGATATAATCAAGCACCTCTCCCCATCCATATGGTGTGCCGTCCTCATGCTTGCAACACCGTAACATCCAAAATTCCCATTCTTTCGGGTTCCGCTCATATAGCCTGTCAAACCTATGCGGCCTTGTTTCAAGCTGGATGCCGAAGCCACACATGGAGCACCCCGTCCTCTGCTCTCCGGTTGTGCTATACTCATAATCACCATATATGTTCTTTTCCTTGCTGATCTCAACATCTCCATATATCGTCGGTATGTGTACGCCCAAATCAACCGCAAGATGTATCACATCTGAATGATACCAAAATGCAAAAGGACAGCTTCTTGCGGTGGTTTTCCCGAAGTAATTACATCCATTCTCTTCCAGAGCATCCGCCCTTTGTCCGCCCTCGCTTGCCATAAGGCCAAGAAAGGGTACACTGTTGTGTTCCCTCGCCCAATCATCACAAGGCTTTTCTTTGAGATAATAGCAGCACCGGTGGGATACTTTGAAATTCGGCTTTCCGTATCCAAGCGCAGCACCCTCTGCATCAAGTCCACCGAATAACTTCAGATAGGTCAAAGGCAAGCGCATCTTGCTATCCGTTGCAAAGTGTCCCTGTGCTCCGCACTCTCCTGTTATGATCGCATGCCGCACCGTCTTATTCTTTTCTGTTGGATTCGCCAACGTGTCTATTTTGTTCGCGATCTTCTTGGATAAGACAGGAAATCCTTCCTCCTGCAGGATGTTCACTTTGCTTTTTAGCGGTTTCACGTTGATGCATCCCATCTCTCTATGCACTTCCTGGATGCTCTTATCCTCAAGTGAAGATGCAGAAACTCGTGGAACATCATATCCCAAATGCTCTATAAACTTTGCAAGAACAATGCTATCAAGCCCACCTACAGATACATGATAATTCAATCCCCTTTTCTTGCATTCATGAATAAACTCCCTGATACGCTGCTCTGACATCTTCACTTTTTGAGCATACGGCACACTCTGCTTCTGCACCATCTCTTGATGCTTTTCTGCTTTGTGCTTCTTATATTCCTCTATACTGTTAAACTCCATTTTCTTCCACCTCTTCCATCGGGCACCACTTTGGCCTGTTATCGTCAAAATACATGCTATCAGCGCATATTTTCTTGCCGTTCCCTTCCGGAGTTCCGCACATAACCCCATCAGCAGTAACAGATAAACAAGGACAATGTGCGCAGTTTGTCGGCATGCTCATGCCTTTGATCTGAATCATTTTTTGTCCTCCACCAGCTTATCTATCTTCTCGCATACAGTTTTATGCTTGCCGTCATAATCCCTTACGCACTTATAGCAATCAACACATTTCCATTTTCCATTCAGCTTTTTATGTGAATTATTTGGGTATTTAATCCAGCACGAGCATCTTGTCATTCATACACCTCCTATCAAGTCAAAAAACGAAAGCTGATAGTTCTCCTGCTCATTCTCCGGTATCCACTTGAACACTCCATCATTCCATAGCTTTTCTGCAAGATGCGGCATGTCTGCATGCTGTCCTTCCCTACCGCACACCATACACATGTAATAGCATTTTGAATCAAAGCCTGGTGTTGTCATGATCGCAGGATATACTCCGTGACACTTTGTGCAACGGATACCGTAATAGCATCCAAGCAACCTTCCGAGATGATTCTGTCTCTCTGCCACTTCTTCCTGCGGAAGCAGTTTGTACTGTGGTACCTTTCTCTTGAATATCTTGTTTCCGGTTGCCACATATTCTTCAATCATCGGTATCTTCTTCATCCTTCCTTTTGTTTTATCCTTTCATGACTTCTGTTATCAACCCAAGCGCCAGCTCAAGCCCACTTTTGAATCCTTTCGAGCGTGGCCCGTCTTCCTGTATGTTGTCGTGCGTTTTCTTTATCACATCCAGAAGCACATCAAACCCGACAAACTTATCTGCTACGACTTCAGCCGCCCACGCATCCACATCATCTGCTGCTTGAATGTGTGCCAGCGCATTCTTCATCCGGTCTGTCATTCCTTTCCTCCTTCAATACTCTCCGTTTTCTACTCTCCTCATGATCTTTCGGAAGTACGCTATAGCACTCTCTATGCTGTCGCATGGTGCACCACCTCCGCTTGTTCCGTAGGAAAAGCCGACACCGATAAAAGCCTTTCCTTGTCCAGCTTCGTCATCTGTGCACATGCTATACCGGCACATGTGCACGGTCAGCTTCAGCTTCTTGCTCGGCCTTGCTTCGTGTTCCGTCTCGTAATCTGTCGGCTTGAACGATACACCCAACGCTTCCCCGATGAGCCGAGCGGCTGCTGCCGTTGTCATGTTCTCGATATCGGTGTCGATGTCCTCCGGTGCCATGATATCGAATAGTGTCATCTGCTCCATTTATCCACCTCCTGCCTTTTCTCGCAGATATTCCATGTATCCCAGTCCCATATCAAGGATGTATACCGATACCGCATTTGTCAGGTCATCCAGTACATCTTCATCCTCGATATACTTCCGCACGATGTCCTTTACCTGCTGATACTGTGCTTTTCCCTGTGTGTTGATCCAGGATGTAAGGCTCATGACATTGCGGAATTCCATCTGCGATTTTAAGTATTCCGTGATGGTTATCTGATTGTCCATGTTATAGTCCTTTCTCGGCTTCGTTTTGGCCCTTTAAAATGTCGAGTGATAAAATATACCACCATGCATCCCAAACGGGCAAATTGACCTCAATCATCATGATGAGCATCAGCATTCACGGGTAAATGCAATCGTCTCTCTCGCACCGCTTTCATCTGCTCCGCTTTTTTCTCCCTCTGTTCTTCTGAAAGTATCACAGGTGGATTTATCTTGATGTACTTCACAGGGATCGTTGCAACGATGCTCCCGTCCTTGTTCTCGTGCCTGATCTTCACATCATCCGGACGCTCTGCAGCAAGTTTCCTTATCCTGCTGTTGTACTTATTCGAGCACGGGAAGGTTACCGTTGCCACCTTGTCACCACGCAGCCACTCAATAGCGCACTCGCAGGATGTTTCATAGTTGCTCTCCCCGCTCACCTCATTCGATACTCTTTCAAAATCATTCATCTTCTCACCCCTTCCCCATGCTCGTATACATATCCAAGCACAGCCGCCTTTTGTTCCTCACGATGGTGGACACATCCACCCCCAGCTCTGCCGCTACTGTGTCAATCGTCATCCCTTCGCCGTAGTACATCGGTATTATCCTGGCATATGCATCGGCCTTGATGCTTTCAAGCGCCTGTTTGATATCTGCGTTATCCTCTCCGCTCCGGTAGTAGTCATACAACGCCCTGCTCATCTCTGTGTAGCCGATACTGTCATTGCTCCGCAGCGCTCCCTGGCACTTCAACTCATGCACCGTGCGCTTGATCGTATAGTCGATGTATTCTTTGATATCGTCCATCAATCCCTCCTCTCAATCTGATCCTGTTGGTTCATCCCGAGACGGGCCGCTGTGATATTCTCTCGTTCCTTACGCTTCACTCTTGCCTCGTATGCGTTCCGGAATTGTGCGAATAATATCGGCTGGTCAACCTCTTCACCCATACAGATGTTTTTGTATCCCATATCACGCACAACTGATCGCGTAATCTCATCCAGTGATGCCATAGCTTCGGTCTCTCGCGGATATCCGTAGCACCGTATAGACTTCATCACATCACCCCATGCTTCCATAGCATCCTTGTAGTCAGGCGTGCAGCTCTTTGCATAGTGCTCGATAAAGTTTGCAATGTTCGGAGCAAAGCGCGTGCTCTCAATCCCCCATTCTGCCAGGAATGCAAGTGCATCCTCTGCCGGTATGTTTTTCAAGCTGTTATACCAGAAGGTTGTCACCGTAGGATTCCCCAACACGTTCACGTTCGGATAGAGTGACTGCATTATCTCCATCACTCCAGCAAATTCATCCATGCTCATTCTGTTACACCTCCTTCTCTCAATAATCTCTTCACTCTTTCGGCTGTGGTTTCTTCCTGCTTCCCATCGTGATCCTTGCGGTACCAGTTCAGAATGGTCAAGTAGTAATCCTGGTATCTCTTGCCAGTACGCTTGCAATATTCATCAACCCGTTTGATGTATTCGGTCGTGTCATGTTCACCCAACTGATCCAGAAGTTTGTTGTGTTCATCTTCTGTCATTTTCACAAGCTGGTATTCACCGAATCGGGAGAGGGGCTGTTTTTTTCTCCCCTCTCTCTTTGTTACATTGTTCTCATTGTTTACATTGTTATCATTATTATCATTGTTATCATTATTGTTTGTATCCCTCGGTCGTCCCTCGGTCGTCCCTCGGTCATACCCACGGTCGTCCCTCGGTCGTACCCTCGGTTGTCCCTTGGTCGTACCTTTTGTTGTACCATCGGTTGTCCCTACATTGTTAAAATCCTCATAGTTTATAATGGTTACAGTTGTCCCATGTGTTGTCCTTTCTGTTGTTACCATTTCGTCACACTCAAGAGCATTCAGAAAATTCCTTGTGCGCTTAGTGTCCCACTTCCATCGTTCAGAAAGTTTTTTTATGCTGGTTAGCATCTGCCCTCTTTTTATTGTGATAAGTTTTCCCTCAAAGAACACTTTTTTATCCGCATGGTTAGCATTCAAAAGCAAATCAACCCATGCCTGCCCCATGCTATACTTGTCATCTTTGTTCCATATCCAGTGTTCTAAAATACTTCTGTACAAGGGCACCCATCCGGTGCTTTTATCTGCCACATCCCGCCCTCCTTTCTATCAACTCCATCTTCCTCATAGCGTAGTACCGCCTGCTGCCTTCCCTGATCTTCGCAGCACATACCTCACACCGCACACGCCCAGGAGCGGCACGCCTACTCTCACAGGTTACACACAGGCCCAGCCGCTTCATCTGGTGATATACTACCTTGCTCGACACACTACTCACCCTCCTTCCAGTTTCATCCATTCATCGATATCAATCTGATGCTCTTTAACCTTCCGCTCCGTGTACTCGTTTTTGAGAATCTTAGTACCGCAATTCGGGCAGTATTCAAACCATGCATCACCAATACCGCTACCGCATCTTCCACACACATGTTCATCATGATGCCAGCTCTTGATTGCGTGCCTGATCTTAGGCTTGACACCGATACCCTTCGCGATCTCGTACTTGATGCGGTTCAACGCATACTCTCGAAGAGTTTCTTTCCCTTCCGGTACCGGCAATGATTCAAAATAATCGATTGCTTCCATTCCTCCTACACACTGCACAGACATTCCTACACCTCCGTGATCCTTATCCCGTGCATGTAGAGCATCAGCTTCCGCTTTATTTTGTATGACGGTGTCCTCATGCCCTTCACATCCTCCACAACTTCCACACCGTTCTCATCGATGTATACAAAGTCCGCGATATAGGAGACTTCCCTTTCCAGAAGTCTCCCGCGAATCTTGCCAGCCATACGCCCGATCCTGTCCGTCTCGTACTGCGCAGGGATGAGCGTATACTTCACCTGCATGCGAAGGTTGCGGATGTCCCCTCGCTTCTGTGCATCGCGCAGGTACACATAACGCTGGCTCTCTTTCTTGCTGTCAAACCATATGCCATCAATGCAGGTTTTCCTTGCCTTGTACTTGCTCCACATGCTCACCCCTCCAGCCGATACTCGGCAACGATGGTTTTATCACCGTCCCTGGTCTTAACCTGCTTCATGTTCGTGGTGATATGGTGTCCATCCTCGCGCAGCTCAAATATTCTGGAACCGAGACGAGTGATGCCCCACTTGTTGATAGCCTGCATGGTGGTCAGGCCCTTCCCGCTCTGCAGGTACTTCAGCACCTTTTCCTTCTGTGTCATCTTCTGCATACTCTCACCCCCTTGCAAAGGGCATCTCATCTTCGATGCCTGCCGGAATACTCATGAAATCGTCATCCTCTTCCTGCTCTTCCTTCTTCTCGGCTTTCTTGCTCTCGCAGAAGTAGTGATTCTCTACCACAACATCAGTTGTGTAGATCTTCCTCCCGTCCTTCTCATAGCTCCCCGTCTGGATGCGGCCCTCAACCGCTATCTTCATGCCCTTGCACAGGTACCTACCGGCAAAGTCAGCGGTCTTTCCGAAGCACACACAGGAGATGAAGTCCGCTTCATCCTTCTTCCCTCTCCGATCTACTGCCAGCGTGTATCGAGCGACAGATAAATCACCGTCTTTCAGTGCTACCGTTTTGAGGTCTACATCCTTGCACAATCTTCCAATAATCTGCACGCAATTCATACTTCTCCCTCCTTTACTTTTGAGATAATATCTTGAATCAACTTCTCGCTCTCCATGATTTCATGTGTTTCATGGACAAGGCTCTCCGCTTTCCGGTACGGCACGCCAATCTTGACCGCCAGCGCATCGATGATGAATGTTATCATCATGCAAAGAGACAGGCGGTTGCTCGTCTCCTTCATGTCGAAGTACATCTTCCCATTCTCACCGTTCCTGAGCTCCGCCATGATGACAGAGCACTCTTTCGGGTCAATGCTCTCGACTTCGGAATAGTATTTCTCGATCATAAATAGCTCCTTCCAAACTCCTTTATAAATTCATCCCTGCAGCCAATGTGCAGTTCATAGTACCGCTGTGACAGTTGCTTCAGATGCATGTCAAGCTCCGGTTCTTCACCGTCATGGATGCCTTGATGATGGAAGCGGCACAGAGGCACGACAAACTTGTACTTCTCGGATGCTTGCCTACCGATTCCTGGCACACAATGGTGCCGATCCACATAAGGGCTTTGGCACTGGTAGCAATGCTCTGTATCTGTCACGAGTGCGCTTGCGAATCCCATGCGCTCACCATCCTTTCTATCTCATACGGTGGAAGTGTCTCGATGCCGAGTTCCTTGCACTCACTCACAAGACCGTCTATAAACACGCTCATCTCTTTCGTGTTGAAAGTGCTGCTGCCGAAGTATACCTGCAGCTGGTGGCCTGTCTGATCTCCAACGGATATCTCCCCTAGGTCAATCGCCGTCCGGTACATTTCCATAACGGCCTTGACTGCTCTCTTCTTGACAATGATGTGAGTGAATGCCCCTGAATACCGCTGCAGCATTTCCATGTAAACCGTCATTTTGTCGGAATGCACCTTTTCAGCTATCTTCTGCATGAGCACCCATGCATATGCATTGCTGTCAAGGCTCCGCTTCTCACGCCACCGCTTCATTTCTATCCGTATGTCATGCCCTAGCAGTTCATTCACGGAAGCAGGATCGCACTCGTCAAACTCCAGCAGCACCTTCATCTTCGGTCCGAGCCTAGCGTCTAGGATGTGTGCTTTGCCTTCCATTCCTCTGCCCTCACCTTCACCTGCTCCCAGTTCTGGATGCAGTTCATCCACTTCGCTTCACTCATCTGATATAGTGTCTTGACTTTGTATAGCTCACAGATAAACTCAACCGGCACGGCTTCATGCTCGCACTTATTGACAAGGGCCGTGATCTTCTCCGTCGGCAGCTTGCCATTCTTTCCTTTCTGCTCACGCTCTGCTGCTTTCTGCTCCATCTCCTTGCTCTCATTTGTGTCTGCATCCTTTGTGTCATCGATAAGGAACAGACCATTGAGACAATACTTCCGAGCATAGGAGCTTGCAGAGCCGGTGATCTGTGAACCGTCCGAGCCTTTGCGCTCTGTCTCTTCCCGAGCGTATGCCGTGTTGCTGATAGCTTCGCCGCTCTCTATGTCTGTGAGCTTTGCCATAGCGCACACATAAAAGCGCTCACCGATATTCATGATCTGGTCGGAGATGGTTAAGATGCATTTTGCTTCTGCCAAGATAGGCTTGACGGCCTCCAGGATGTCCTCACAGCTCCGATAGTTGTAATTGCCGAATTTATTGTGCTGATTCTTCGGCGCTTTCAGCTTCTGCTGAATGTGTAGCAGTTTTTCTTCGACTTTCATTCCTTCCCCTTTCACTTAATCTGCAAGCTCTCTCCGCGCTCTCCGTAGTGTGCGAAGTCGAGCGTCCTACCGGAATCAAGCGCGTCCCTGATCGCGTCCTTGTTGGCACTCACAGCTACCTTCTGAAACTCAAACGGCACCTTGTCCTCATCCACATCCAGCACCAGAGGGAGCTTCCCACCGTTCGGACGGATGCTTGCGGTGAAGATATCTCCACCGGCTTTTTTCTTCCCTACCGCTTCAAGCGCCCTTCTGACAGCTTCCTTCATCCACTTGATGCGGTTTTCCAGAGTGTCACGCTTTGCTTTCAGCCGCTTCTCTTCATTCTTCAGCGCGTCTGCGGTTGCTTCCAGCGATTTGATGACCTTGCACCAGCCCTCAACTTTGTCATCAAATTCCATCTCAACAGCTTCCCACGATCCCTGCAGCGCTTCCTCGTCAATGTCCTCCTGCTCTGCCATGTCCAGAAGATCCAAGAGCTCCCCAGTCAATTCAAATAGTGTCATACCTTACCCCTCCATCAATTTGTCATTCAAAATTATCCACACGCCTACACCGATAACCGGAAGCGTGAGTGCTCCGATCAGTACCTCACCGCTAAATGCCTGAAGCCCAATGCACAGACCGGTGATGATTACACCCCACAGCTTCTGCAGCCGCACTTCGCTCTTTCGGCACTCTGCATGGAGCTTTGCAAGTCTGTCTTCCATTTCCACTACCTCCTAATCTGTTTCTACCTGCCCCACATATCGCGGGGGCTCTATTTCACCTTGAAAATCGTGGTCAACCCACATGATATAGACTTTTTTCCGCTTCCCTTTGTACTCGACACAACGCTGATAGCTGCTTCTGTATACATCAATCGCTCGGCCCTCTCGCAGGAGCTTGTTCCCTCCGGTGTCCTGGCAATGAAGCCGATCTACTGGCAGCAGATTCTCGTCAAAGATAATCACATCTTGCCCCAAATGCTCACGGTTGCATGCACAGGTTCCTTCTGTAGGCCATAATCCGGAAGCGTTCTTGCTTCCCGTGTCCGTGTAACAGCTCAATGTCACAAGCTCCAGCCCGTTCTCTTCGATATACTGCTGATACTCGATGCACTCATGCAGTTGATAGTTGAATCCAAGCCGCACGATCATCATGAGTATCAATATCGGCTTCATCCTGCAGCTCCGAATGTGTACTGTCCGAGCATCCCACATATCCTTGATATGTCCGTGATGGTGAGCTTGCTTCTTCCGTTCAGCTTGTTGCACAGCGCCTGGTCTGATATCAGCAGTTCATCCGCTATGTCGCTGTTTCTGTACCCCTGCCGCTTCGCTTCCCCGCGCACCCAATCACAGAATCTGTTCTGCTCGCGCTCTTCCGGTGCTCCTTTTAGCTTTGGCATACAATCACCCCTCTCTCTCAATGAGCGGAAGGCATCCGTGTCCCTTCAGAAACTCATACAGGAACAGCCGGCCCTTCTGCGTCCATTCGGTATTGAGCTTGCTATCCTCATAACCTCCAGTTCTTTCAAAGACATGCGTCTTGCTCTGTACATATCCCATGCTTTGATACTTGGAATAGAGAATCCATTGACCGCCTACTTTGTGCTGGACACCTAAATCATGCAGCTTCTTGTTGAATCCTCTTGCGCTCATGCCGTAATCCTGCGCGATCTGCGTTACAAGAACTGTTCCTTTGTTCTCCAGAATCTTGTCCAGATAGGTGATTTTAGGCTGCATCTCACCGATGATATCGTTCATCTGTACGACTTCGAGCTTGAGCCGCTCGGCTTCCTCTGCCCTGTCAGCCAGTGCACGGAGCGCTTCCGCATATGTCTGCGGCATCTGATAACTTCCATTCTTTCTGATTGTGGGAAGTACCTCATCAAATACCCATGTCTCAAAGCGTTCTGCTGACGGAAGATTTGATCTGATAATCAGCCTATATACATCACCTTCCGGAATGACTTTTACACGCTGGATTCCTCCCTGTGTGGGTATGTCCATTTCGGACACCCCTTTGCAATGTGTCCTGACAGCTTTTGCAGTCTCTACATATCCGAGTGCCTTTGCTACATCATTGCCGACAAAATAAGGCTTTCCGTCAATCTCAACCGTCCTGACTTCTCCAAATTCTTCATTTTCAAAAATCTGTAATTCTTTCATCCTTCTCCCTTCTCTCTCTTTGCTGCTTGCGCTTCGGTGTATGTTCTGATGTTCGATATCATCCCCCAGCAAAGTGCTGTGTGTATTCCTATCAATCCCCACTCTTTCAGAAACTTGATATCATCGACACATGACCAGTCTCCTTTGAGAGACTTTTCAAATGCAGCGTGTACATTTGAATCCATTTGTTTGAGCAATGCGTCCGTGAACATCAACTCAAAATCCTCCATTTTTCCTCCTTTCTCCGAATATCTGCGGTTATTCCATGACATACTGACAAAGATAGCCGATGACCTAACCTGTCTGGCAAAAAATTTTTGCCGATATCTCGCCAGGGATGCGGAGAAGATCACACATGACGTAGACTTCCGACTTTCTAAACTTTGTGATGCCCTTTCTCTTTTTGTCAAATGCCTGCCGTGATATCCCAAGCTGATCCACAAGAAAGCTTGTTTTTAGACCGCTTTGGTCAATCCATTCGTCAAGAAGCTTTGTGTCTACTGCTTGCGCTTTTTGCATTTTTTTACACCTCCTTTCTACAAGATTTTGTTATTCGGTTATGTGCTAACCATGTTCTACTTTAACCTATCTTCTAAAATCTGTCAACCTATAATTTGACTATTGCGTATATATGCTGTAAAATTCAGCATGAAGGGAGGGATTTGCAATGAGCATAGGCGAAAGAATAAGGAAAAGAAGAAGAGATTTGAATCTGACACAGATAAAGCTTGCAGAACGGCTTGGTCTTACCAGTAAAGCCGCTATTTCAACTGTGGAAAATGACAAAGAATCTTTGACAACTGAAAGAGTATCAAAATATGCCGATGCTCTTGAAACTACAATGGCATATTTGATGGGATGGACAGACGATCCTTCCATTCCCGAAGATGAAAGGGAAAATGAGCCAGAAGTGGTCTATTTCGATGTACAAGCAGAGGCTGACGGTGTTACCTATACCGCACGGTCAAACCATGCTGATCTGGATGCGGAATATCAGATGCTCACAATCATCTACCATGCGCTGACGAAGGAGAACAGAAAGAAGATAGTCGGAATCATGCAGCAGATGCTCATGGAGCAGAAAGGGATGGTGGAAGGATGACAATTGATAAGCTCCCCAGCGGTTCCTACCGGATACGGCAGCAGATAGATCACAAGACCTACTCCGTGACGGTTGACCACCGCCCCACAAAGAAGGAAGCCGCTGCGCTTCTCGCTTCAAAAGCGAAGGTTCCAACCGTCAAAAGCTCTCTAAAAGCGTCATGTGAAGCCTATGTGGATGCACGCCGAAACATTGTATCACCGTCCACCATTCGCGGCTATATGAAACTCATACGGGCCATTCCGGAGCGTTTCCAGGATAAGCGCACCGACTGCATGACAACAGCAGAGATGCAGGCCCTTGTCAATGAGTACGCACCAGGACACGCGCAGAAGAGCGTGAAGAATCTGTCATGCTTCATCATGTCCGTGCTCAAAGAGAATGATATCATTGTGCGGCCCCCTACACTCCCACAGAAGGAAGCGAAGGATATATACATACCTACAGCCGAAGATGTAAAGAAAATCTTTGCATATCTAAAGGGAACACCCTTTGAGGTGCCTATCACACTTGCAGCTATGGGGCTCCGCCGGTCCGAAATAGCGGCGCTCACCATTGCCGATCTGGACGGGAACATACTCACCATCAACAAGGCCACCGTGCAGGATGATAATGGTCAATATGTCACCAAAGCCACCAAAACCACAGCAAGCACTCGGAGCATTGCTATCCCGAAACACATAGCCGACAAGATACGGGAGCAGGGCTTTGTATATGACTTATATATCAGCCGCATGTACTACGCTCTGCAGAAGGCTTGCGATGCATGCGGAATACCTCGCTTTCCGGTGCACAAGCTCCGACACTTCTATGCATCATACCTTCACGATCTCGGATACAGCGAAGCACAGATTGCAGAGCTTGGAGGCTGGCGGGATGGATCGCGTGTGATGAAACAGGTATACAGGCACGCGATGCGGGTAGAGGATGCCGCGCAGAGCATCGCGGATGATATCGGCTCCCTTTCAAAAAATCGTCATGAAACCGTCACGAAAAAAACAAAAAGTTAATAAAATCAATGGTTTTACGGCATATGTAAGCGGGTTCGAGTCCCCCTATCTCCATAGCCCGAAAGCCTTGAAAAATAAAGGTTTTCGGGCTTTTTTGATGCCTTTTATGACGGTTTTGTGACAACCGTTTTACATGCTATTTTTCAAGCTTTCAAGAAACTGTGTAAAAAATAATTGTCACAAAATTGTCACGAAAAAAGCGGGTTATTTCCCGCCTTTTTCAACATCATTCCGGATCAGTTCCTTGATGTATCCCTGTATGCTGTCAACAGTTTCCAACTTGGCTATGATATCCGCATCCGTTGTCAAGTTTAGTTTCAGCGCATACCGTCGCGCATTCTTGGCATCATATCGGGCCTGCCGCTCGCTCGCCTTGTTCATTCTGCTCCCCTTTCATATATACCGTTTGACGATATCTCCATCCAGATAGCTGTCATCGTCAGGGTTTTCGCTCTCCAGAATGTAAAATCCTGTCCTCTTCTTCTTTTCTGCGTCCGTAAGCCGCGAAAACTGCCTATCTGCTTCTGCCGTTGCTTCTTCGAGTGTCGCGCATTCTGTTGTGAAGATGTCCTGTTTTGTTTCGTCTATAACGATGTACTTCATATCTTTGTCCTCCTTTTTGATGGTGTTTGGCTTGCGTTCCTTTTCCCTTGCTGTAGTTATAATATATCGTAGGTGTGCACCTATGTCAACCATTTTTTGAAAAATATTTTAAACGAAAACAAAGGGCACCCCGTTGCCAGGATGCCCTTTGCCGAAAGGAGAACAGAAAATGGCTATTATGACAATTTCAACACCCAAATCACGCCGCCCGATGCAGCGCTGGAAAACCTAACCCTCACTTGTGTGTTCTGTCCTGCCTCTTCAGAGACATAGCCCAGCACCATCTCACAAGAGCCACTCACCTGTGTGGCCGCGCACACACCATTAGTAAACATACTATCGGCACCGGATTCAGACATCCTCTCAACCAGAGATCCATTATCAACCGTAAGCATCAGACCATCATCAACACTTCCATCAAGCGCAGTATTGCCGAAACTTGCAGCGACTATAAGATACTGTTCTGCATTTGCGGTATCATTTGAAAGTTGTATGACATGTTCCTGCTGGCTTGCCGGTGATACCTTGCGGCCCTCAACAAGTGCAAGCGACACATAAGGCCAAGAGCTTATAGCAAAGTTAAGCCGGAACATAGCAACAATCACATCACCATTAGCGGTCTGTCCATACGGATTGTAGGCTGAAAACTTAACGCCATCATTCCCGACTTCACACAGCGCTGCCTTAGCGTAGGCCTGTGGTGAATCGCCGATAAAGGTGTTGATCTGATATTTGATGTTGGTGCCCTCTGCATTAGTCGATTCAATGTCTAAATTTCCGGACGGGTTACCTTTGGAAATTCCAACAGCAAGATATCTCCCCTCTGTGCTTGTATACCGCCCGATCTCGCCCGTTGTGAAGGTCAGCACGTTGGCATATGCAGGTGTGAGAGATTCAGCGCTGATATCCGTGTTGCTCCCGATACGGCTCTTCAGGATCTCGACATCTACAAGAGCGGTTGACGATGCCGTGAGCAGAGACAGGCTGATACCATTACTCGTTATTGTGTAATCCGTCCCGAGCTTCGCCAACAGGCCATTGATATGCACAGTAATAACATCGCTTGCCGCATAGGCATAGCTTGCCGGTGTAAGGTCTGCCCATGCAATTAGCGTGCTGCTTAACGATGCAGGCGTGCCGCTAAATGTGTACTTCTGTATGTATGTCTCTACGCGCAGATTAGCAGTAAGCTCATCAAACCAGCTCATGAAAGCAGCCTGTTCCGATGCCATAAGGTTACGCGCCTGCTGTGAGAAGTCAGCCGCATCAGATTCCAGTTCATCCTCTGCAGCAGCATATGCCGCTTCCCATTGTGCAAGGATCTCGGAGGTGTCAACCTGCTCAATCAGCCCCGTAACATATCCGCATACGCTGGAATCAGCCCTGGTATCTGTGATATCTGCTGCCGTGATGCTTGTTGCCCCTGCTGCCACATATACCTTAGCAAGGCATATCTCATAGATACCGCCGCTCCGTGTAAGTGCCGGCGCTGTCGGAGATGCTGCAGGCGTGCCGTCCTTCGTTTCGAGCGTGATAGTTCTGCTTTCCTCACTCTTACGGAGCACGACAAGCGTGTACCTGTTCAGCGATACATGGGACGCGCTTATAGGGACCGAAACAACCGCATCATTCCGTATCCAGTTCCTGTCCACAATGGCCCTACCGGTTCCCACGATGACATTCATTCCAGAGCTGGCACCTACCTGGAACTTGTTGCCTACACTCTCAAACACTCCGCCGCTGATAAGCCCCTCAAACATATTACTCATTTGCTCGGCATTATAGCGCCTGTCACCATTTACGGAATTAAAAAAACCACTTGTAATCATTGCATTCCTCCTTTGTACTCAAATGTCGGAAGCATCATGCTTCCAGTTGTATCATCCGATTCGATGATCTCCGTTATCCTCGCCGGCAATGATATGCCGTATTCTGTTATAACTTGCACGATATCACCGAGAAAGTAATCCACGCCGTACTGATAATTTACGTTGTTATTCACATTGCCATCAAAGAGCGTTGTGATACCATGCTCGGACAGGTACTCATTGCCCCGGTTGGTGAGCATATTGTTGTATTCGGTGTCCGATATCTCACCTTCGTTTGATGAGATGTCACGCGCATCAACCCAGATCTCGTGCCGGTCAAGGCCCTGTGCATTACCAACAGGCAGAATCCTGCGCTCAAAGCCCTCACCCTCTCCAGCTACATAGGCAGCGTTGGCATAATCGTTCATGTTCTCCGAATAATCCGTTGACAGAAGATTGTCAAACCCTTCTGAAAACACAACAAAAGGATTAATGCTTTGCTCTGTAGATCTGTCCGTCCCTTCCGTAAGCGTCATATACATAACGCCGCTTTCCACATATACCTTGTAGCCGTATCCGTTCTTTTCCAGCAGCTCCTCGATATAATCCCCGAGATTGTCACCGGTTACCTGTGATGTCATGTATACATCACTTCCGATGCTTGGTGTCAAATCGAATACAAAATCAGACACGGTTCTATTAGTGTCCACAGGGCTTATAAGGTGATTGCTTAGCAATGAGTATATCGCTGTCCTAACAGGGCTGTTGTTGAATATAGTCTGGCCCATAATAACGCGCCTGTGTATGATATCTTTCAAGTCGTACCCTGATACAATAAAGTTATCACCGTTTTCTACGTCCGTCTGAATCTGGACGTTCTGCACGATCATAACATTCTCTCTGTATGTTCCGTTGATATCATACTCACGGACAAGATACCGTCCCTTCCGGAGCTTCTGCACGTTTTCCCTCGATGCTTTAACCATGATCTCAAAATCACCGCGCTTTGAGTATCGCGTTGTCCATATCAGAGAGATATAATCCTCAATGCAATCAATCACATCAAAGTTGCTATCAAGTATATATACTACCATTACACGCCCTCATACAGATTATCATAACTGATATAGCAGTTAATGTTATCGCCGCCGCTGGATGCGTCAAATGACAGGGTATTGTTGCCGCTCTCAAGCGTGATCCATTCGGCACCGTTCGAGATATCCAGGCATGATATCACGTTCGTTTCCGTTCCGTAGGATAACAGCTTGACACTCTTCTGTCCTTTGTTGGTGTTGATCCGTAGTGTCTGGCCCTCTGTAAGCGTGATATTAAACCGCATCTGTGCTTGCGTTGTCTCGTTGGTAACGACAGGATTCACAGCCGTGCCGCTTGCCATGATGTCTATTATCGCGCCGGTTTCTACATCGCCGTAATTAGTCACGATAACTTCCGGCACTTCTGACACATAAGAAAACTCGATGCCGCTGCTTGCTATGTCCATCTCAAATTCAAAGAGCGGCACAGTACCGGAAGCCTCTGCGTTAAAGCTATTGTTCTCGCGGAAGTACGGATCAGGGCAGATAATACTTATCTGCATTGTCTCGCCCTTTTTAAACAGATCCACTTCACATGCACTCACATATCCTGTGATATACACGTTGCGCGTTCTGTTGGTGAAGTATACCTTGATATTCTTTTTGCTTTTCACAAAGCGGTACAAGGCAATGCGGTTTTCCTCCACATTGCCTATAGGCCGCACAGATATAACAATGTTCCTTGTGTTCAACTTGGAAGAGTTAAAAGTCGCTCCGTCAAAGTTGGCATTCTCTCCCATGTTGATATTCGCTTTCGGAGGGTTCAGACCATCAACATCTGTAACAGCATAGTTTCTATTCTGCGTCAGTTGTATCCGCTCCCCCAGATGGTTCTCAAGTATTAGCTTAAACATATCAAATCCCCCGTAACAGGTTCCTTGTGTCTCTGTAGATATCAAGACGGCTCAATGCCTTCGGGCTTGTGTTGTTCTGTACGAAGTTATAATTGTTGACCGTCTCGCTGTTGTTTGTCGTGATTATATTGTCGCGTCCAGATACCGTGTTGGCAAGTGCGCCCATATTGCCTATACTGCTGGTGATGCTCGATATCGTCTTGTCAAGCGGTGCACCCGCCTTTGTGGTATTTCCTCCGGTGCTAACCTTAGCTGCTGCAGCGATCTTTCCTGCTGCCGCTTTCACAGCCGGCAAGGATGCATTCATTCCTTCCGCTACGGCTTCACCTACCATCTTTCCGATCTTGTAATACTCATCCTTTTTCATGTTCTCATCGAGCACGCCCTGGATGGTTTCTGCGATGCTCTTGGCAACAGCTTCCAGCTCACCCTTTGCATTTGCAGCGCCGTTTCTGATACCTTCTGCTATGGCCCTGCCTACGCCCTCACCGATCTTCACAAACTTGTCCTTGCTTAGTTCGGTGGTGAACTTCTGCAGGATACTCAAGCATATGGAGGTGACGGTCTGCAATAGCTGCGGTGTCGTGTTCTTCAAGCCGATCATCAAACCTTCATTGATGTATCGGCCTGTCTGCATCGTCATACGGGACGGGCTCTGCACACCCATCTTTTTATTCAGAGTATCAAGTGCTTCCGTGCTTACCTTACCAAATGCGGCATTGACTTCCGGCTGGCTTTCTTCTACGCCCTTAATAAGTCCCTCTGACGTGTACTTGCCTGTCTGCTTGGCGCTGTCCTCAATAACGCTCTTTTGCTTTCCAGCTTCCTGCACAAGGCCCTTAGCATAGAGCTGTGCACGGTACTGCCCAAGGTTCTTATAATTCTCCGTAACTTGTCCGGCAGTAGTTTCGGGTATAGTCGTAGCTTCCTGGAACAGCTTATTTGCCTGTTGAAGTTCGTCTGCTGACATGTCAACAAACGCCTGAACATATCCGGCTCCGTCCGTCCCCATCTTTGCAAGTGATTCCAGCAGGCCCTCATCAATGCCGCGCTTGGCAAGTAACTGGAGATTATCAGACCACGACTCCATAGCCGTTACCTGGTCAGTCATGTTCTTCAGAATCTCATCCTTGCTCTTAGCTTCGGCAGCGGTATATTCATCAAACAGATTCATCTGCTTTCCGATGGATTCTGCGACAGCATCATGCAAGCTCTGCCACTTATCCTCCATCGCTTCCACGGCTTCATCCGTTTCAGCAACAAGCGTGCCAACTGCCTGTCCGTTCTGGCCCATTGCGTCAGAGCTCTCACCGAGCATATCTGTCAGCACCTGTTCCTCTTCGGAAAGTGACTCAATGTTATCTTCCAGATGCCCGTATTCCATCGCAATCGGATGCAGCGCATCAATGGCTTCATGCCATTTTGTATTCTGCTCTTCCAGCTCTTTGTTGAGTTCCTTCAGCGCTTTCTTATCGTTGTTTTCGATAGCTTCATTGATTCTATCCTGGATCTCGCGATACTTCTGCTTCTCTGTATTGACGCGCTCCTGTGCCGCAAGCAGAGTATCCTCCATCTTTGTCAGCTCGATCTCGGTTGCTATGCGCTCTTTCATGATCTCGGTCATCTGCTGTTCGGCAGCAGCGGCCTTAGCCTTGCGCACCATCGCATCAATGTTCTTTTCTATCTCATCCGTTGTCATAGAGATGGCTTGCGCCTGTTCATCGTATGCAAGGTTCAGTTCCGGCATAAGCGTGTTCAGCTCGCCCACGATATCCTTCACCCTGTCATTGCTCTCTATGACGTTGCCATTCTCATCGACATAGCTTCGGAGCTCGTCAAGCAGTTTTGATGTGATTTTCTTTTCTGCATCGATGCTCTTGATCTCTTCTTTTCTCGCCTTTGCAGTTTCCTGCAAGCTATTGTTCAGCTCGTTCGCGCTTTCATATACTTTCTTCTGTTCATCGTTCAGCGCTTCCGTGCGGTCGATTGTCTTGTCAAGGCTCTTATAGTATGCCGTAAGCGCAGCCATAGCAACAGCAACAGCAGTCGCAAGCAGAACCCACGGATTGACGCTTGTAACAAGGTTCAGAAGCTCCTGCGCAACTGCTGCCCGCGCAGCGCTGTTTGTATATAGGATCATAGCTGCATTTGCAACGCCTATCGCAATAGCTGCCGTCTTAAACACAGCAAAGCCAAGTGCAAGCGCTCCAATTATATCAACAACAAGCTCGAAGTTCTTAGCAAGTGATGTTGCAGCATTGATGATAGGCGGTAACACCTTCTGCGCAAGCTCTACACCCTTATCGATAAGATTACCAAGAGATGCCACCATATCACGTAAGGACGGCTCCACGCCCTTATAGATGGTTATCTCCGCTTCCTGCAATTTTGAATTGAACTTAGTAAGGTCACCCTCAAGATTGTCCGTCATTACATCAGACATATCTTCCGCCGTTCCTGTACACTTCCGCAGCTCCTCCTCGAATGCTGCCGTGCTCTTTACACTTGTATTCAGCAGTAAAGATATACCCTTTAAGGATCGCGCCGTGAACGTGCTCTGAAGCGCAACCATCTTCTCCGCATCGCCCATCCCCTCGGTTGCTTCCTGCACATCCGTCAGAATGTCGGTTAAGTCTCTAAAGTTTCCAGCCTGATCCTGCACTTTTACGGTCGTATCACCGATCGCAATAGCACCATCAGACATCTTGCTGGTCATGTCACGCATGACGGCAGAGAGTGCCGTTCCTGCTTCGCTCCCCTTTAGGCCCTGGTTCGCCATAGATGAAAGCAGAGAAGTCACGGTTTCAACATCCTGTCCGGATGCATGCAACGTAGCCGCGCTGTTCTTATACGCTTCTCCGAGCTGTTCCGCTGTCGTGTTGGCGTGGCTCTGTGCATATGCCAGCATGTCAGCAAAGTATGTGCTCTGTTCCGCGCTCATACCGAAAGCCGTGAGATAATCCGTCACCATATCGGACGCTTCTGCAAGGCCCATTCCTGAAGCCGCTGCAAGGTTCAGTACGCCGCCAAGCGCTTTCGCGGATGTGTTGGCATCCCATCCAGCAAGCGCCATATATTTCAAAGCCTGCGCTGCTTCACTCGCGGAAAATGTCGTGGTTTCCCCAAACTTCCGCGCCGTAGCTTCGAGCGTTTCCATCTCTTCAGCCGTTGCGCCGCTGATTGCCTTTACCTCCGACATTGATGCAGAAAATTCCTTGCCGGTGTTGATTACTTCCTTGCCGAGATTAACAAGACCCTCAATGACTTTCTTGATCGCATCAGCAGCCAGTTCAGCAAGCACAAGTTTAAGCGCAGAGAATCCCTCCGCGCCATCCTTTGCCGCCTTCTTAGCATCCTCCGTCTGCTTTGCCAGTTTTTCCGCATCCTTGCCGGCTTCTGATTCCGCAAACTTTAATTCCTCAAGGCTCTTTTCATATTGCCCTATTTGCTTTTCCGTCTTTGCAATCGCGGCTTCCTGGTTCAGAATCTGCACACGCAGCTTGTTCGCTTCTTCGGAGTTTTCCCCGTATGCTTCCTCCGTGAGTGCAAGCTGCTTCTGGTAGGATGACAGGATACTCTTCTGCTGCTCAAGTGTGCTTCCGAGCTGTTTAAGCTTTGCGGCTACACCTTCAGAGGATTTCTTCCAGTCATCCATCCCTGCCGTTGCTTTCTTAAACTCGGCATTTGCAATGGTGATCTGCTGCTTTGCGTCCTTAATGCCTTTCTTTAAGCCGGATATATCGGCTGTGAAAGATGTTGTTATCTCGGTTTTCTTAGTAGCCATAAGCACTCCTTAAAACCATGCATCATTATTTGCTTTCCGCTTCCTTAGTCTCTTGCCTTTTATGGTGATGTACTTGGCATTCTCTCTCTTGTTCCTGCGCACCAGCTTATTGATTGTGTTAAACACATCAACAGCCCTTTCACGTCTCACCTGCATCGGTGTCAATGCTGGAAACTGCTGGCATAATGTACACACCATATCGAAGAGCACTTCGTCTATCGGGAGGCTCTCCTCTCCCTCTATCTGTTTCCCGACTTATCCAGAATGTTGATTGTTTCTGCTACGCTCTGCGCTATCTGTACAATACATTGCACCAACTCGCTAACCTTTGCATTGCGCAGCTCCTCATCCGTGATGTCCGGGAATACATCTTTCAAGAGCGGCTTGAGTTTCCCCATGCCGTTCACTACCATCTTTGCCAGTTCCGTTTTATCATCGACTTTATCAAAATCGATGATCGAGATAAAATCCTCTACGGTTCCATACATAAGCTCATAGGATTCTACCTCATAGGTTTTCACAACCTTTCTCTTGTCATAGATATTCAGCGTTATCATTTGTGTCCCCTTTCCCTTTTAAAAAAGGGGAGAGGGATAAACCTCTCCCCTCATGCAGTTTGATTAGCCTGCAGATACAACCGTCACTTCACAGGTATCGGTAAAGCTACCGTCTACAGTAGTAACGGTGATCGTAGCGGTGCCAGCGGATACGCCGGTAACTACGCCTGCATTCGATACGCTTGCAACATCACCATCGGAGCTCGTCCATGTCACGGCCTTGTTGGTAGCCGTAGCAGGTGCCACAGTTGCTACAAGCGTGGTGTCATTGTCTACCACAAGCGATGCGGTTTCCTTGTTCAGTGTTACACCGGTCACGGCTACGCTAGCGCCCTGGATGGTGTCAGGTGTCTGCACCTCGGAGAAAAAGCTGGAAACGTCAGCTGCTTCATAGCGATCATCAACTATGATACCCTTAACGCCAGCCTTGCTCCATGCACCGGCCTCATACTTGCCCTTGTTAAACTCATGCTCGGTATAGATTCCGGTGAACTCGAAGGTTACGTTGTTGGTGTCGGTGCCGTCATTCTCGGTTGCGCTCGTCTCATCAGGGATATTGAACTGCCCCTTCAATCTGGATACATACCGATAATGCCCATCCGTGCCTTTGGTGCGGTACATGATCGCGAAATACTTGTTCTGTCTCGGGCTGTCCACCATCATTCCGGTTGTGGTGTCGAAACTCTTACCGATCATCTCCGCAAGCTGCTGCAGTGCGGGAGGTGCAAGCACCAGAGATATGGTGTCTGCGCTCTCGGAATTAACCACGATCATGGCCTTGTTGTCGTAGTAGTGCGCTTCGCTCGCGCTGTCGGTAGTCTTGCCTACTTCCTGCACGGGAATGTGCACGGGAGTGCCGCAGGTGTAGCCGGTGTCGTCATCCTTTGTAACTTCTGCAAAGTAAAACTTATCTACGCCGCGATACTCAAAAATCTGCTGATCTGCCATTGCAGTATACCTCCTATTGAAATTTTAGATACTCGGCTCGCATGCCGCGCCCGATGTGTGTAGGCTCGTCTGATGCTATGTCATAGCCCATGAAAACACACACCCATCCATGCTGCTTCAATACAAGTCGTGCTTCTCTCAAGAGAGAGTAAGCCGTTTCTGCGCTCCGTGAATACACGTTGACATCAAAGAGATGCCTGCTTGATGCCATATCATTGTCATAGTATGCAACGCCCTCTTCGCTTCTGTTCCAGAAGGTAAAGAACGTGTCAGGGTATTGCTCTGTCTCGGGAAGGCTACCTTGTCGGATAACCGTAACCCCTGTCTCTATGCTCTGTAGGATCTCAATCAGCTCATCTTCCATGTCATTCACCAAACGCCTTTTTTATTTCCTTACTGAAAATCTCGCTCTGCTTCTCTGCTATCTTCTTTTCCACCGCCGGCCCCATGATATCCTCACGGAGCTCATCGTCTGCCTTTGAATGCATCGGACCAGTATCGCCAGGATAGTGTCTCGCTGTGCCGTACATCAGGAACACCGATGCAAGGCCGCCTTGCCTAATGTGAAAGCCGACAGGGATGGACGCTTCTGTCCCTCTCCATGTGATGTCGTTCTTTCGGTCAATGCTTCTCTCCGTCTTGCCGGTTCGGTTATGCTTGCGCATGTCCTTCTCGATCTGCGGATTGATTTCCTTCGGTGCAACTTCCAGGCACTTGTTTATGATAGGTTTCAACCCGTCACCGAGCATCTTGTTGTAGGTGCCTATCACCTCGTCAAATCCTGCAAAGTTAACACCGAAGTCCTTAGCCATTGCCTTCTATTGCCCTCACTTTAAAACGGCAAAACTGATGCCTTTTCTCGATATCCTCGGGATGCCCGATAACCTCATACACTTCCCCTGTCTCAATGAGACGGATAGCGCACTCGGCTCCGATGTCTGGTCTGTACCACGTTTCAACAACAGCGGTGTCGGATACTGACATAACACCATCTTTCACAAGCTCTGTCCCGCCGTATGTACGGAAGGAACAGTTGATACGGATGCCATCCACAGGATATGCTTTCTGTTTAACGCCCTTTTTTGTGGTGTACTCTGGAATCAGCAGTTCCACAGGTACGGCATACGGAAGTGACGGTTTGAATGCTGCCATATAATCACCCCTTATATGAGAGTTGTGTTGCTCTCTGCATGAAGTAGTCAGACAGCTTGCCGCCACCGCCGCCGTAGTTCCACAGGTCGGATACTCCACGGGACACTATCCCGACAGAAATATCAGTAACACCGGCACGAGTAAGGAATGCAACCACCTCATCGATGTACTGCTCTATCGTGTCATCCTGGTATTCCCCAGTAATTCCAAGTGCACTTTTAACTCCGTCAAGATACATGCTCGCCATAGCTCTTACCTCTTAGAATCCAACCTTTGCAATCGTGATCTGGCTGCTGGACAGGGTAGCCGTGCACAGCGTTGCACCGTCTGCATCGATCTCGCCCTTGACCTTGCTGCCGCCATTGATCGAGAATCCCTCGAAATCATATGCCGGTACAAAGTACACAACAGCCGCACTCACACTCTCACCGAAATCAAAAGACTTCACTGGCTCGGATGCGATCACGTTGCCGCTCCCGCTGGTCATCTCGAAAACACCTACATCGGTAGCATCAACCTTTGCAACCGTAGTTCCTGCCAGTTTCATGATGTTCCCGTAGAGGGTAAGCAGGTCAACTGCTTCCACGGGGACGATTCTATTCGTGTTTATCATGATTTAGATCCTCCTAATGGTCTTCGAGCGTCAGACCACTCAAATCGAAGGTTTGAGTTTTCACAACGCCATTAACAGTTGTCTCGACTTTGAATACCTGGTCAACGCCACCGATCTGACCGGCAACCTTCCATACACCATTCATATCGCTGTCGAGTTCTACAAGGCCAGTACCTGCAGAAGGTACAAGCCCTGCTTTGATGGAATCGGCTCCGTTCGGGTCAACAAACTTCAATGCAATGAAGTTGCCATCACCTGCAAGCGGCCCGCTCTGTGCGATGCCGCCAGCGATGAATTTCAGCGTGCCGGTGATTGCACCATCCGCAACCGTGATCCCGCTCTGCATCGTGCTAACCTTCACACCGAAGAGTTCCGCGCTGCCTTTCTCCGGCTGCACGTTAACGTCCTCGATGCCGATATATCCAGCAAGTGCATTGATAACCTGCGCTGCGGTGGTGGAATCTGCTACATCGGCAGCAGTACCACCCATTGCGGTATAAAGGTTTTTCAGTGCATCAACATTAGTCATGCTGCACCTCCTATCAACCCTTGATGATCTTATAGAATCCGGTCGGGTTAAGCACCTTACCATCAACAACCACCAGAGCCTTGTCCACATACTCGTTGGTCTCTTCGTCGAAGTAGCGTCTCATGGTGAAGCCGAAGTTCTCGTTGATAGCGTACTCTTCCGGCTGCCAGTAGATACCAACAACATCTCCAGCGTTTGCGGTATCAAAGTCTGCAATGATCTCCGGCTCAACAAGGCTGATGTTGCGTCCGAAGAATCTGCCGTTCGGGTTTGCTGCATCACCATCGTTCACCTCAAGACCTGTTGCCTGACGGAAGATAGGATTGTTGTTATTGTCTGCCATCGTTTCCAGATAAGCGTCCACGGTGGAAGCAGGGAAGATGAACTCGCCGGCACGATAGCCCAGAGGCAATAAGGCAAAGAACTTCTTGCGCCACTTTGTCCAGTCGCTGAAATCGGAAGCGCTCATGGTCACGGTGTTGGTTACTCTGGGATCGTTCAGAATACCAAGCATCTGTCCGTTGCCGGTGCCGTTCACGATGCCCTGATCCATAGCCTGCAGATAAGCAATAGCAATGATCTCGGTCAACTTGTTCTCGAAGTCGGTCAGAGACAGGATGCTGGACAGGAAAGTCTGTGCAATTCTGATCTCTGCGGTGTTGTACTCGAAGGTAACGGTAGCAACATTACCGGCTTTCTGACGGGGAGATACAGTGCTCTCGCTGATCCACTTAAAGGATGCAGACAGTGCACCGATCGGATACTTAACGCCGCCTTTCACGCTGGTCTTCTTAACCTTTGCATACAGGTTGCCGTAGCGCTTGCGCACGGTGTTGATAACCTGGTTCATGATGGTCATCGGGATGACCGCGCCGGCATTCTCGGTGTTGGTGCTTTCGCCGTTTCTGAACTCCATCGGGATAGCCGTACCGCGCTGAACGTACGCCATAAACGCCTTACGGTACTCCATGCTTTCAACATCAGCTTCACGCTTCTGTCCGTTCATGGTTTCGATCACGCTGCCGTTCACACGTTCAGCATTCACGGGAGGGAGATTCCGCTTTTCGGTCTCAACCTCTGCTTCCCTTTCCTCTGCGTCAATAGCCGCGATCTCATCCTTGATATCTTCGATATCTTCATTGAGCTCTGCGATCTGATCGTTGATGCTGCGTACTTCGCTGGCATCTTCGCTGGCAAGTGCCTTGTTCCGGAGCGTAGCGATCTTTTCAGAAAGTCTCTGCATACGCTTCTCAAGTGCTTTCTTTCTCATTTGCTTTTTCCTCCTGTTAAGATAAGGGTTTTTAACTTCAACAACTCCAGTTCATTTATACCTGTCTCCACAGGGTTCTCAACGCTCCGCTCCTCACTCTCCAGTAAGGCCCTAGCACTCTCCAGTGCATCCTTGCTTCGCGCTTGAATACTTGTAGCATCGTATGCAGGGAATGTCACAGCGGACACTTCAACGATGCTTGCAATCTTTCTGATGTGCCGTGTGGGATGCTCGCTGTCCAGGTTCTCCCACTCATCATCTGCGACAGAAAACATAAAACTCATACCTGTTATGTCGGCCCTTTTCACAGCAGCATACAGATCTCTCGCTTTCGGGCTGTTCTCAATATCAAGCCGCGCTTCCATCATCAGACCTTCCTGATCGACACGCAACTGCATGGTAGATGTAGGATTATTCCTGCGGCTTCTAGCATACACATAGCTTGTATCGTGGTTAAGGCACAACCGCACATCCGTCAGGTCTGTTTCATCCAGCGCACCACGCTCGATGATCTCATCGAAGTATCCGATATCTGTCATGGAATCATACACGACAGGACGGCCCACAATCACGCCGCTCTCTTCCGCTCTCCACTCAAACTGATATGCTCTCTGTTCCAGATCTTTCATAGCATCACTCCTCTTCGGGTTCCGGCTCAACAGGTCTTGTCCAGTTCTCCGTCCTCATAGGCATCATGGCATCGTTAAGTATGCACCGCCCCATCTGCAATACGTTCTCGTTGCTCATTGCATAGGCCACGCTCTGGTGAAACGCGATCAGCGCGGTATCCATATCTGCATAAGGGTAGATACCTTGCGAGCGTACATCGCCTTTTTCCAAGTTAGCTTCTACTAAATAAAACATACTTTTTATCCTCCTTTTGAAATACTAATTGATTCGTGCGGATGGTAGTACCATAAGCCTAGTTCCAAATACTGATGCTGTATCACCTTCGCCTCTTCCGCCAAATAGATGGAATCCGCCTCTATCTTGACTATTAGTGCCGTCGCTACTTGTAATCACTATAGTGCCGCTATAGCCATAATTACATTCATCGCAGATATATGTTGAAACTGTTCCATTCACACCATTCGGATATAATGCATACTCAAAACCTGAAACAGACGGATTCGTCCATGAGCTTATTCTGCCTGTGCTTTGTGCTCTCTCTCCGACAAGATTCCATCCAGTTGAGCCAGAATAATCTGCTGGATTATTATTGCAATAAACATAAGCGCCGCTAAACTTTATGCCATCTAGGAAATTGTATACATTTCCCCACATATCCTCAATATACCGATATTGTACGCCTGTTCCGTATGTTGTTAACGATGACCTTATCGTACCTGTATGATAAGGCATCGAATCTGATGCGCCCGTGCTACCGCTTCCAGTTCCATATCCTATTTTCGCCTGTGTATTCCAGTTCGCGTACTCCACAAGGTAAAGCATCATTATTGTCCAGTAAATTGCATAATCCCATTGCCAAGCACTAGAATCAAGATTATGTATTGCTGTTCTAAACTGGCCTATTGTGTTATTGCC
>JAEIGA010001902.1_pt1 | contig 33245 bp, 27 predicted proteins | sample 9270691 | NCBI WGS metagenome assembly JAEIGA01 (sample SAMN17057246, study PRJNA624740) | gut metagenome | biome: biome; isolation source: fecal sample | host: Bos grunniens | place: China: Xizang | collected 2019 | reverse complement strand
GTCTGCCAGATAGTAGTCAAAGGACAGGGTGTAGCTGTTCGCCACAGCATAGGTGACATCAATAATGCTGCCACCCACAACGGCGGTTTTGTTCGCCTCGGCATACACGAGCTTGTGCATACCGCCGTCGTTGTATTCGGTGGGAACTTCGGTGTGCGCGACCTTGGTCACATACTCTCTGTTCCAACCAAGATTCGAGGTGTCCACCGTCTTATCGCCGGTGTTATCCGTGCCGCTAATCTCCAGATTCCAGATGTACAGCGGAGCGGAGTGATTGCGGCTCATTGCAGACAACAATGTGTAACCGTAGATGCCGAAGTATAAGTTCTTCAAGGACACATTCTGGCTCACCTCGAAGGTATGCTTACCGGGCAGCAGATTCTGCTGGCCGGTCGTCTTATCGGAATAAGCCGTACCGCTGCTGTCTGTCACAGCATAGAACGCGTCGCCACCGAGGTAATAATCAAATTTAATATTAACCTTGGTGATAGAGCCGGCCGTGTCGTCGCCCATCATATTTTTGCTAACGAGTGCAAGTTGACTGGAGGTGATGCTGCTGAAGTCGAACTTGTAGATCGAATCGTCCGCTGCGGGCAAAGTAGGATCGACAGAAGCACTCTCCGTGCCAGCACTCGTCAGCAGACCCGCGGGCAGAGCAATGCTCGCCAGCAAGCAGACAGCCGCCAAGATGCTGAGCAGTTTTTTGGAAATACCTTTCACAGAATTTCCTCCTTTACGTAGATTTAGGTGCTGTTTTGCTAATAACACGTGAAACCGTGAAAGAGGCCCTGCCTCTGAAATAAGGAAACTACAGGAGTTTACCCCCCCGTTGCGGGCTGAGCCGTCTGATCGACCGACCTTCCCGCGGCACTTTGTCTCGTGCAAAATACCACTTCCAGCAGCAATAATCCTCTTTTCGCTGCTTCTTCGTTGTTTTATGTAAAAACTCGCGGATTTTTTGTGCAAAACGCCAATGTAACATCCAGAAGTTCTTGTTATCGCTGTCATTATACCATAAAAAAATGCGTTTGAAAACACTTTTTGTACAAAAAAGCGAAAAAATTAACATTTTTTCGCGAGCAGGTATTATCTGCGCAATTCACTCGCGCTTTTTGTCTAATCGTATCCTATTAAGCCGATTTTAGTCTAATTTTTAAGAAAAAATATAATAATCTTGTTAATTTGGACAATTTAACAAATAAATAACGAAAAAATGTGTCTTTATCGTACGGTATACCATATTAATTATCATACTATCATAAATACAGCCTATATTCAATAGAATTATTTTGATCTAGTTTCGTATATTTTTGACTTTCTTGCGCGTTTTTGTGTTTTTATCACCCTTTATGTAAGCTCTCACGGGCGGTTGACAGCCGCACTACGATAAGGCTTCTGGGGAGTGCGTATAAAAAGCCGCCGGCTCAGCCAGGATCTTCGATTTCAACCGGTAGGCGAGCAAATAATTCTGCACGCCTACCGGTTTTAAAATAGCCTAGTGAAATTTCACCGATTTTGGCACAGAATCCTTCACCGCGACGCTCGCCTTCAGCATCGCGAGATCCCGATGTCCAACAAAGGCGGCAAGTCGTCCTCAACTCCGCAAACAATTCGCAAGCAAAGCAACAATACAACTAACAACATACAGAGATATTTACGCATAATGATTCCCCTTATAGTACCATCGTTTATTTCCACATTCATCATAGGGTGAGCAGTTAAACTCGAACTCCGTTTTGGAAAAGCGAATTTTCACTCATCCTTTGTTAAAATACTCGCCAATACGACAGCGCCTATCAAAGAAAAAAGGCGAAGAGCACCGAAATATGCCCCTTTGAGGCACGTCCGGATTATTCGCGCCAACTTAGTATATCATTTACACAAAGCTAAGATGTTTTGCGGTTTTATAGCATATACGTGTCAAAACACCGACAGCTCTTTTTGGGGAAAAGAAAAAAGCCTGCGGAAACTCCGCAGGCTTTCGTCTGATTGGTATGGTATCTTAACCCAGGTCACCCCATGCATCATCGCTTGCGACATTATCATCGCCAGACATCGAGGATGCAATGTCGGCCGTCGAGACCATACGTTTGACCATATCCGGCGCTTCGTAGGCTCTCTTGTTCATTAATTGTCCCCCATTCTTTGTGCAAACAACTAATGCGTGCACTTGATGAAATCAAAAATACATCAGTACAATGATATACCAAAGCCTGTCACTTGTCAAGTGCTTTTTGTTGCAGAACATTGCTCGTGTCACCTTAATCATCGCTTCGCTAATTAACCATTACAGTAAAGCATCCCCGTTCCGAGGAAACGGAACGGGGATGCGTAATGGTCTATCGGGGGTTATCGTAAATTACAGAGAAGCGAAGAAGCTCTGCGCCTCAGTCATAGCCGTCTCCAATTTGGGAACATAGGAGTCGAGCTTCATCTGGACGTTCGCCACGCCGCAGCCCTTCACCTCGAGGATGAATGTACCAGGATTGACGCCGACGGTCTCCACGGTCATAACAGCAGGGTTATAGCTGATGGCCGGCTGCTTCTTCTGGATATACGCAAGGGTCTCTGCCGCGTGATCGACGTTGTAGAAATTCTTCATGTTGTAGTTGTCAACGTCGAAATAGTAGCGCAGATAGTAGGGCACCAGGTTGGGGTTCTTCGCGGTCTTCGGAATACCGAAAGCCTGCACCTCGCCGAGGAGCTGATAATCCTTAGCGCCGCTCTTCAGCGCCGGCAGCGGCACACAGGCCACCGAGCCCTTAGAACGAAGCTGACGGAAGTAAGCGGAGCCATTACGGGAAGCGATGGCATGCGAGATGTTGAACAGCAGCTTGCCAGCGTCAAAAGCGTCGTTGTTGGTCAGCGACTGGCTGATGTAGCCCTTCTCGTAGTAGTTCGCATAGAGTTTCCAGGACTTGATGAAGTCCGCATCCTGCAGGTTGTGCTTGAAGGTGTTGGTTTTCTTATCGTAGATGATGGCAGGCTTGTTGTAGGCTTGCTGATACTCCATACCGGCCATAGTGGACAGACCGATGAAATCGTCGCCGTCCGCCTCATCGATGAACTCCTTACACAACGCCCACAGCTTATCCCAAGTCCACTTGCCTTTCTTCCACAGCTCGTAGGGATCATCCAGACCGTAGGTCTCGATCAAGTTCTTGTTGTAGTACACCAACCAGGGGCTGTAAAGCGGAGAGCCAACCATGTTGACGCCGTAAATATTGCCGTTAAAGGTGTACGCATCAACAACAGTCTTATCCCAAGCCGAATCGGTGAAGTCGTAGCCGGTGCTGTTCATCGGCTGCAAATTAGACAGATTCTGGCGGTCGACGTTCTGCAGACGCACAGCGTCGGGAGCGTTCTTCGCCGCAACCTCAGCCGCAATCTTGGTGAAGTAGGAGTTGTAGGTCACGATGGTATACTTGATATTGATACCGGTCTCCTTGGTGAAGTTCTTGTTCACCTTGTCCATACCGGGAACCTCGCTGACAGGGTTCCAGTCATAGACGATCAGCGTCTTGCCGCTGGAGCCAGCGGGGATCTGAGCCTTGATCTCAGCCCAAGTCTTAGCCTTCTTGGACACAATGATGTCGCGGGAGGGTTGCGTAGCAGACACTTTGCTATCGCTACCATTACCGCTGGTGGTGGTGTTGGTGCTAGAATCAGGAGTGGAAGCGTCAGACTCCGGTGCGGAAGCGTCAGACTCCGGCGCGGAAGCGTCAGACTCCGGCGCGGACACTTCCGACTCGCTGCCCCCGACAGGAGCAGCACTGCTCTCGGGATCGCTGTTGCCGCCGCAGGCCGCAAGGCCCATGATCATCAGCAGAGCCATCAGAGAAGCAAGGATGCGCAATGACAGTTTTTTCATCATCATTTTCCTTTCTGAAATGTACTTTATGATAAAGCACGGTACCCCCGATGCTTAATCAACTCTTGGATGCTGAAATGCGTTGTTCGGCGCATTTCTTTATCATTATAGCATAGTATTTTGAAAAAAGAAAGCATAATTTTTAAAAATTCATCAATTTTTTCAAAATTTTTATGCTAAATAGCATCATCAACCAACAATACCGGTGGAAGCGATGCTGGTAATGAACTTCTTCTGTAAGAACATATACATAATCAGCACCGGTAGCAGGTAGATTAGACAAGCCGCCATCGGCGCATCCGTCTCTATTCTGCGACCACCCTCGACTCTAATCTTGCTGACGAAGTTGCTGATCTCGACCGCCATCGTATGATCGGATTGAAAGTACATCAAGGCATTATAATAGTCGTTCCAGTGCCAGATGATGGCCAGCATTGAAACCGTCAGAACCGACACGCCGGAGGACGGCACCACGATGCGCAGGTAGGTGCCCCACGGACCGCATCCATCCACCCAGGCGGCCTCTTCGAGCTCTTTGGGCAGGCCCTTATAGAACTGCATATAAATGTAGATATAGAAGCCTGCGCGGATACCAACACCCGTTAGAGCGGGCAACCAGAAGGTCCACACCGTGCTCAGAAGACTGCTATTAATGTTGGTATTGAAGATGTTCTCGATCAGATGGACAATTCCCAACGGGTTGAAATCGTAGAAATTCATATAGTTAGGGATAATGACGATCGAAGCGGGAACCAGGATCGTCAGCAGCAGGATAAAGTTCAGCACACCGCGGCCGCGGAACTTAAAGCGTGCCATACCGTAAGCGGCGATGCCGCAGGTTGCGGTCGAGATCAGTGCGCTGACCACCTCAAGCTTAAGCGTGCTCCACAGCGATGTGGGCAGATTCAACCTCTCGATGGCTTCCTTCACCGGCTCCCAGGACAGGTTCTTCGGTACCCACAGGATGGTGGGGTCGGTAACATCGACCGGGGCGCGGAAGGAGTGCGTGAGAATATAGATGATCGGATACAGCAGAATGTAACTGAACGCGATCAAAAACGCGTAACGCAGCAGATTGGCAAAAAAACTAACGGTCACCTGACGGATCTTCGCTGCGCGATATTCTTTCAACGGGTTTGCCGCTGCTATGTTTTTCATCATCTGTTCATCACTCCCATCGTCTTACACACAGGTAATTGTATGCTACCAGCATAATCGACATAACCACACCGACGATCAGGAAATATACCCACAGCATAGCCGAACTGCGGTCATAGATCGCGTGATTAAACATCAAACTGGTCGCCTGCTGCATCACGGGGCTGGCCAGCGCCGTAAACTGGTCGATCATCGTATAGATGAGTACCAGCTGGATGATGTTTCTCAGGCTTGGAACCTCCAGGAACCAGAAGGTTTCCCAACGGCTGCAGCCCTCGATCGTACCAACCTCGTAGAGCTGCTTCGGAATGCTCTGCAAACCCGCCAAGAAGAGGATGGTCTGCACGCCGCAGCTCCAGATGAGATTGAACAGGTTGGAGAGATAGCCTTGGAACAGATCGGAGATCGCCTTGGGTAGCTGCAACTCCAACAGGATCGCCTCAAAGTCGATCATGCCGCCGTATTCGGTGCTGCTGCCGCTGGACACGTTGAACAGCGGAACGTCCAGATACTCACTGGACAGCAGCTCCATAACGGTGGAGTTCGCCAGAATGACCGGCAGGAAGAAGATCGCACGGAAGATCAGACGACCCTTGAACTCGGAGTTGAGGATGACCGCGAGGATCATACTCAACGAGATGATGATCGGCAGAGCCGTCAACAGGTCGGTGACCGAAGCGAGCAGATTGTCTACAAACTTCTCGTCATCGTTGAAGATGTAGCGGAAATGCTCAAACGCGGCAAAATCCAGCTTCAGACCTTCGTTTGTCATCTCCATGTGGCTGAAGGAGTAAATGATCGAACTGATCGTCGGGATAATGAAGAAGAGCAGCAGGCCGAGAATCCAGTGAGAAACAAACAGATAGCCGTAATTATTGCGGCGTTCCATCAGCGTGGTCTGCTTCTTTTTAAATAACGCCATCAGTTTGCCCCTCCTTTAACATACTTGAAACCCATAGCTGCCAGTTCGCCGCCGGGATACGCCTGCGCCTCATTGGACGGGTTCGTGTAAGCAATGACTCCGTTATCGAAGGTGGTCACGGACACACCGTTCTCCAGAACTTCGTAATCCTTAATGGTCGCTTCCTTGATCGCTGCGTAATAGTCGGCATACTTCGCTGCCGTCTGCGTGATCAACTCCTTGTTCGCCGAATACAGCGAGGAATGCAGGTTCGTCTGTACAGACGCGGCATACGACGCATCGTAGTTCTTCAGCAGCGTGTACCCGAGACCCGTGCCCGACGCCAGTGCGCTAAGCACGCTGGTATCGTAATCGTAGGTCAGGTTGAGAGCCTCGCTGTACAGCGGGACATACCCCTTGAACACGATCTGATAGAACGGAACGTACACATCGAACACATCGGTGTAGCGGGGCTCGATCTCGACGTTGAAGACGGAGTCCGACACCATCGCCGCATAGTCATTGGCATTATCGGTCGCCACGGTGTGTCCCGCATCGTTGGCAGATGCGAACAGCGACTGCACGTCGACGCCCATACCCTTCTTCACTTCATAGGCCTCATCCGCGTAATCGGAATAGGCTACGGTGCCAAGTGTCGAGAAGCTAAACCCGCTGATATTCAGGTTATCACCTTTCCTCAGCAATTTGCTCATTGCCTTGGCGAGCTGAGCACGGCTAAGCAAGTGGTACGCACCCTTATCCTCGTCCTCGGCACGCAGGGCCAGCATGCGGTGATACAGCTCAGACTTGTGCAACGTCGCCGTCTTAGCAACGCTGAACATCTTGTTAAAGCCATTGCCGGCGGAGTTGAAAAACACCAGATCAAAATCGGTGAACAGCGCGATGTTGTTCGACGCTGCATACTCCGTCAATGCCGCGTATTCCTTCTTCTTGCCGCTGACGCGAGCAAAGCCGAAGCCTCCTGCGACCTGACCGATGTCAAGGCCGCTCTGACTGTAGCCCTTGAGCTGAACAGCGGGGTTGATCTTGGTATCGGCGGCAAGTTCCTTGATGATATCTGCCGCCTCATTAAAGGTGGTCATGCTCTTCGTCGACTGATACGGTACGCCGAACGCCAGCGACTGGGTGGTCAAATTGCCGAGGATGCTCAGCGCATACGCGCTCTGGGCAACCTCCGACTTGACCATACCGTTTTTAACAAGGTACTCACGATACTTATTCGCCATACCCACATAATCGGCCTCCTCGCCGGTCAGCGGATAGAAGCCGACTGTCAGCGTATTGTCAACCATCGTCTTGGATACGCGTGTGGTGATAGTGGACGAATAGGAGTGAGCATCCGCATAGATGTCAAAGCCGCGGACATAGAAAGTGGCAGCGACATTGGAATAATCCCTACTCGAATTGCCGGCAGAGAACTCGACCACGCCCTGCTCAGCGCCGCTCTCCATAATGCCGACAATCGCATTGTCGCGATCCTTGGCGCCAATGACCGGCATCTTCACGTTCTCTTCCTTATAATATTCATAAGGCTGATAACGGCTGCCATCGGTGCCGTAGACCTCGGTCTGGTATTCGCGCTTATCCTCCTTCAAAGCAGGTGAAACAAGCGCGCCATTACCCACTGGAACGAAGAGATACGAATCCTTCAGCGGAACTCGATCGTCAACGACCTCTTCGGCGGGTTCGTCGTCAAGCAACTCGTCGTCAAGCAACTCGTCATCGAACAGTTCATCATCGAGCAGTTCATCGTCGAACAGTTCGTCGTCGAAGTCATCCTCGACCTCTTCCTCCACAATAGGTTCAATGTTCGCAACAGAACACATATACGGTGCAAGGGTCACCGCCTTGAGCAGGAATTCGCTGTCCTCGGCAATGCGCGACGTGTCCACGCTAACAGCCACAGAGTCGTCGCGCAGAGTAAATTGCACCGGTATGGAAATGTGGAACTGGTCGAAGTAGTACACGACCTCGATGCCATTGTCGATCAGCTTGGCGGATAGATTGCCTTCCTTGATCGAGCCGGTATATGCACGGGAAACCAATGCGGCCAGCTTTTTGGATTCCACGACCTCGATCGAGATAGGCGAACCGGTGAACTGGTTGGCGTCATCCTTTTCGTAGTGAACGTCAGGCATTGTACCCCAGACCTTCTCGCCGGTCTTGGAAAACAGCATAATGGCCTTGTTGTCGTCGTTCCACTCCAGCGTATAGTTGTCGTTCTCGGCAACCGTCTGGGTGGGAACGGACTCAAAAGATTCCGGCAGCACGTAGGCTACGCGGGTCGGCTGGTCTCCACAGCCGGGCAACAGACACAGAAGCAGGCAGAGGACCACTGCAAAAGCTACGATTCTTTTTCCTTTTGCGATCATCGATAAGCCACCTCCATGTACAGAGAATTGATAAAGTTGAACAGTTGCTGCAGCATAATGACCATCATGAAGATCACGAATACGATCAAAATCATAAAGAAGACCGTGATTAATGTCGACACCAGGAACTTGCCGAAGGTGTACTCGTGCACCGTCATAATTGCCACGATGAGCAGGAAGCCGGTAAAGATGGTCATGACCGTCGCCAGACCGTTGAGAATCGCCGCGTCCTCATAAGAGAGCGCATACGACAGCACGGTATAGATCAGGTTGAACGCAATCATGGGAATCATCGAATAGGCGGTCACGATGGCAATTTCATTCATACGGCCCTTGCCTTCCATCAGCGTACAGGCCAACCAGTTCGCCACGATCCAGAGGATCAGCAGGCCGGCGGTCGACGCCAAGGTGAACAACGAATTGTAGTTGTACACATCCACCGCACGGTACAAGAAGCTACTAGCCGTGATCTTAAGCGTCGACGAGAACGCAAACAGCGCGATAATGACAATCGCAGCAGGCAACGAGCCATAGCCCTTATACTTAATATCGTTGAAGGTCTGGAAGGGATGCACAAAAGTGTTCATCAGTGTGCGCACTTTGATGTTGTTGAACAACGACTTTTGACGCTTCTTCATATAAATGAGGAAGAAGATCACCAGTGCAACCAAAATGATCAACACGATAAAGATCAGCACAAAGTTATCCGCAATCCGATCGTTGCGAACCTGACGGTACGCCTGGTCATAGGTAACGTAGTCGTACGCAATCTCGGCATATTCCATCGACTTCTCAAAATCGCCGGTGACATAATACGACTTAGCAAGGCCACGGTAAGCGAGACGGCTGTTGGTATCCTGCGCAAGGACCTCTTCCCACAGCGGCAACGCATCCTCATAGTCACCATCAAGGTACATACTCTGTGCCTTCTGTACCAAGGCACCGTATTCGGTCATCTCAAACACGGTGATGCGATTGGTCTCACTGTCACCGATAACGATCTGATTACCATTGAGGGACATAGCCGTCGCCGCGCTGAACATACCCAGCTCATCGCCCTGCTCAACACCGCCGCCGAATGCACTCAGCAGATTGCATTCACTATCATAGATGTATATCAGGCCGTACAGGCTTTCCAGAGCGTAAATGTAGCCGTCCTCATTGACGTCGATGACCTTCATTTTCTGACCCATATACTTTTTATATGTCAGAATCGTCTTGTTCTCCGTGAATTTGTAGGAGGTCGCATCCACACCGACACCGTTCGGCCCGCGGCTCTTCAGGATGTTCGTGCCGCCGGGACTGAGCATCTTGATCTGGCCCGCTGCGGAGGCGGTCGTCGTGTAGATAAAGCCGTCGCTGTCCGAGGTCATCGAAACAAACGCATACGGCAGCGTACGAATCTGACGCTCACGCTTAGCGTCCGTCATCGTCAACATATCCCAGATGTAGCCGAAGAAATCCAGCACCGTGTACTCAACGGTGTTCGCGCCATAGAAGCCGGTGAAATTCAGCTCTGTGTCAAACACCAACGCACCATAGTAGGAGCCTTCGCTGAGAACGTACAAGTTGTTATCCGCATCGCGAGCAAGCTCGGTCGGCTGGAACAGGAACTCATCGGGAATAACATCCGACTCGGGAAGAACGATCTCATCCTTCACGTTGCCATCCAAATCCAGCAGGAGGATGCGGGAGTTAGTCGTATCGCAGAGGAACAGCGTGTCGTTTTCAAGGTAAATACCGAGAGCGCCCTCGTATTCGACCTCTTCGCCGTCCTTATCCTTGACAACGATCTCTTTGTTCAGGCTGTAATCCTTGTTGAGCAGGAACAGCCTGCTCTCGCCGCCGCACAGAAGATAGGTCATCCCATCCTTTGTGCAGAAAATGTCCGTGATCCCCTCAAGCGGCTCATCAAAGCCCCAATCTCCCGCATCATACGATGCGACGGGACGATACATATCCTTTGCCGGAACCGTCAAGCGTCGGCCGCTGGCAGTCTCCCAGTGTGTGTAGCTCGGGCCCATAGCTGCTTGCGCGCTAAAGCCGAAGAGCATAACAGCCACAACACAGAGGGATACAACACGTATAAAGAATTTTTTCATATTGTTTCACCCATCTTTCTGACTGTTTACTCTTTAATACCCGAACTACTCATCGTTTCCATAACATTACTCTGGGTAAACCAGAAAACGAGGATCGGCGGGATCATCATAATAACCGTCGCCGCCATCGAGCTGCCCGCACGGGCAATACCGCCGGCAGAGATCGAGGACATGATCTGCGGAAGCGTCTTAAGCTCTTCGCTAAAAATCGTACCCGACGGAATGATCGTCCACATATCGCGGAACGCGAACAGGAACAGCGTCAACCACGCAGGTTTGACCAGCGGCATAACCAACTGCCAAAAAATTCGAGTGGTGCTGGCGCCGTCAATGCGGGCGGCCTCCAGAATCGCATCCGGCACGCTGCCGTCCATATACTGCTTAATCAGGAAACAGCCCATCGCCGACGGGATCTGCGGCAGTATGTATACCCAATAGGTATCAATAATCCCGACAAAGCTGAAAATCAGGTAACGCGGGATCGCCAGCGTATATGCATTATACAGCAGTGCAAGCTGTACCAGTGCAAACAACCAACCGCGGCACTTAAGACTCGACTTCGAGAACACAAATGCCGCCATCGCCGAAGCGATAATGTGAAAGAAGGTCGTTACCACCGCGACAAACACACTGTTGAACAGATAACGAGACAGCGGCACGCGTAACGACGCCATTAACGCAGGCAGTACCGAGTAGTTCTGCAGCGTCGGACGGTATACCCACAGACGGGGCGGTTGGATGAGCAATTCATCGAGAGGCTTGAGCGAAGTGATCACGCAATAGAACAGCGGCACCACCGAGCATAAGCCGGCAATTGTCAGGAAGGCAAAGAAGAAGAAGTTGCCCGCCTTGGATCGTGTATAGCGCCGGTACTGAGCCGTTTTACTGGCTCGGCGCAGTTTTACTTTTTTATCCATGCTCCGGCCCTCACTTTCCAAGCAGATTCAACAGGTTACCAACGACAACGCGGAAGAACAGCATCAGCAAGAACAGAATGACCGAAATCGCCGCTGCGTAACCAAATTCATAACGGGCTGTACCGATATCCGTCAGGTAAGTGACGATCGTATCCAGAGAGTTGTTCAGGGTCGGATAACCCGCAAGAGCGGTAATGACCGGGCCGACCGAGAAGGAGGACTGAATCTGCATAACCGCGCCGAAAAGCAGGATGCTCTTCATCGAGGGCAGGGTGATGTACCACAGCTCTTGCCAACGGTTACGGATACCGTCGATCGCACCCGCCTCATAGAGGTCATGTGACACGTTCTGGATACCCGCAATATTGGACAGGAAGGATACGCCGAGACTCATCCACAACTGAACCACAATGACAATGATCATATTGTAGTTCAGATCCTTAAACCATACAATCGGCTCAGTGATCAAGCCGAGACTCAGCAACAAGCTGTTGGCGTAGCCGTTGGCATCACCCGAGAAGATGATCGACCACACGAAATACGCGTTACCGACCAGTCCGGGCGCATAGAACAAAAACGCCAGGAAAGTACGAACGATCGGGCGGAACTCGCTGATACACCACGCGAGCACAAACGCCATAATGTAGCTTAAGGGGCCGAGGATGACCGCCATCACCAGCGTGTTCTTAAGCACGATCGGGAAAAGACGGTCGCCGGTAATCGTACGCAGGTAGTTGTCAAGACCTGCCCAGATGGGAGTCGACACCTGATCATAATCGAAGAAGCTCAACACGATCGAAGCGAAGATCGGCAGGATCGTAAATACGACGAACAAAATCATAAAGGGGAGCAGCAGCCCGCTGTATGCCATTTTCTCGCTCAGGCTATTGATCCCGGATGGGCGATTTAGCTTCGCCCGCGCGAATTTTTTATCTGTTTTCATACTGCTCCAACTTTCTCTTAATCTCAGCATCTGCCTCTTCGCCCCAGGTCTGCATCATATCCTTGGGGTTCTTACTCATGCTGGCAACATTCCAGAAGGCGAAGTCCAAAGAACGGGCAACGTAGTAGCTGCCGGGCACCTCGCGGATCTCGCGCACATCATCCCATGCAGCAAGAACAGTGTTGAGGCTGTCCACATCCCACGTCATTCTCTTAAGAGCCTCCACGTTGGCAACAGCTACACGACCGACGGGGCCAAGGATCGATTCGAGGTTGTTCGAATACTTCAGCTGCGTATCCGTGTCCGTCCACCACTTGAGGAAGGTCCACGCAGCCTCAGGGCTCTTGGCACCCTTCAGGATCGCACAACCCGTACCGCTGCCGGCAGAAGCGTTGTTGATGGTGCCGTCCGCCTGCAACACGCCGGGGATCTCCACCATCTTCCACTTGCCGTCGATCTCCTTAGCCGAATCGCGCAGGGTGTTGTAGGTCGTGTAAGGAGCAATACCGATCGGGCAGGTGCCGAGTCGGAAGCGCGTGAAGAAGTCAAGTTGATAAGGAAGCTTGAGCTTGGTATAATAATCGGTCCAATCCGTAAATACAGCGATGACCTCAGGATCGGTGAATGACGTCGCCGTCAGTGTATCGTTGTACATCGACAGACCATGCTGCATCAGCATCGTCGGGAGCAGATTGAGGTTACCAACACCAGTATTCGCCGAGTTAACATCCGTAATCTGCGTATAGGGGACCCATGCATCCAGATTATTGCGCGTCAGACTACGGGCAACCGTACGGAACTCATCCCACGTCTTCGGCACCTTGATTTCGAGCTGCTCGAACACGTCGGTGCGATAGAACATCACGAAGAAGCTCTGGCTGTCCGGCAAGGCGTACAATCCGTCTCTATATATATAAGGATCAGTAGCGCCCTTATGGAAACGGTTCATCACCGCATTGTATTCAGGGTCGGTTTTCTCGAACTGCTTCATATCATACAGCACGCCACGCATCGCCAGGTTGACCGGTTCAGCACGGGAGTGCATCAGTGTCACATCCGGACCGTCGCCGGAAAGAACGCCCTGAATCATCGACGCGTTCGAGATCTTGATGCTCACGGCGATATTGGGATGCTGCTGCGAGAAGGAGGACTGCACCAGCATATTCAGCACCTGCGCCTGATCACGACCCCAGTTGACCCAGACGGTCACGGTCTCGTTAGAATCAGAGACAACGCCGGAGATGTTGTTGTAGTCTTGCGTGAAGGAAGCAATAAAGCGCTTAATGCCAAACATCAGAGCCTCGCCTGCCTCGACAAAGAAGTTCTTCTTCTCCTTGCTGGCGACCACGTCTGCCTCAGCCGAGGTCAGGATGATCTGGTCGATATCCAAAGGCATATCCTGCATATCGTTCAGGTTAGCGCACAGGCTGGAGTAGTTACCATAGAACGTGCCCTTGTAACGGTGGGCATCATATCGGTTGTCCAGCATACGCTGAATGTCCTGATAGGTTTTACGCACGCAGGAGGAATAGTCGCTAGTCTCACCGTTGTTGAGAGCAACCAGTTTCTCGTCGATCTTTTCCAGAGCAGCCTTGGATTCCTTCAGACGCTCTTCAAAATTCGGGATCTGATCGAACAAACGGTAATCGCGATAAATATCAACCGTTTCGCCGGTGACCATCGTAATATCGAGATACAGATCACCAAGCGCCAGAACGATCTCATCAAGCTCGGTGCAAACCGCCGCATACTCACCCAGAGTAGCGGTCAGACTAAGCTGATTCTTACCCTTCTCGAGATAAACCGCGTACGGAGAAACCGTCTCGCCCTGCGTCTTGCCCAGCATACGAACCTCCCAGTCGGTCGCATAAGGGAACGCAATAGAGGTCGCCTCTTCGAAGGGCGTCTTACCGTTGACGCGCAGCCAACGATAAGTATTACCATTGAGAACGTAGCCCTGCCGATAGGAGAAGCCGAGATTATAGTAACCGGCCTGCGGCACATCCACCGTCCAGTAGATGGTGGAGCCGATCTCCTTCCAGGTCGCACCGCCGACATAGTTGATCTTAGACAAAATCGGATCAGAGGGGGTGACGCGCGAGGAGCCGATATCCGAACCCGTCGTCAGCCAATAGCTGCTCTTGATATCTGCCGACTCGCCCTCGACGGCAATATCTTCACCGGTATAAGTGTTCTTATCAGTCAGCGTAGGCTGCTGATATTTCGCCGCCTCTACATTACTATCCAGCTTGACGCTTTTAAGTCTGAACTCGCCTAAGATTGGCGCGATCGTCACTTTGTGTTTGCCGGCAGTCAGATCAAACGCGTAGGTCCGAACGTCAAAATTCGCCGAACTGAGCAGATAATATGTAACAAAATCCTTGTACATCGCCGGCTCAGCCGAGAACTGGTTGCCCTGACCGTCCACGCGATAAGGCTCATTCGTCGTCCAGTAGCGGGGAAGCACGATGTCCTTAAGCGCTTCGCTCGGGAACTCGCCGTCAATCTCGATCGAGACATGCAGGTCCGAGATCGTATCATCGAGCGCCATATACTCAAAGCCGAGTGCATACGTACCATCCTGCGGAACGTTGATCGTAACCTCCAACGGATCCGACTTTATGTCCGCATCCACTTTGAACTCGGTCACGCTGTCATTCTCCGCAGCGCTGACCCAGACCCCTGCCGTCGTTCCGAACACAAGGCTCAGCATCAACGTCAGGCACAGGAACATTGATAGTTTCTTCATGTAGCTAACTCCTTTTCCACTGGACATTATAAAATGCACAAGCGCTGCTTTTTAGGGCGAAGCCGCGCTCGGCAATCCTACCGAATTTACAGCCTGCAAGCGCCAAAAGAGCGCGAAATAGGCGCATTATCCCCCGAAAAGACGTCATCACTATTGTGAAAATGACGAACATTTTTTCGCGAAAAAGCGCAATATCTCGCACCTTTTGTTGTGAATCACCAAATTTTGGATCCAAACACTCGCACAATGCACAAAAAAATTCAATGGCATACCAAAATATTGATGTTTAAGTTGTCTATATGATACATCAAACAGGAAGTGTTGTCAATACACTTTCCACAAAAAGGAGGTTTTTTTCGATAAAATTTACCACTCCAAATTAGTCAAACGGAAGTCATTCACGCTTGACAGGTCACTTTGACGCGTGCTATACTGTGCGCAAAATCCCCAAAGGGGAAAATTGTGTAGCATTTTGCACAAAAGCGATTGGAGGAATGCCGATGTTTCATCTGTCCGAAAACCTCCCCGTTCTATTCGACGGAGATCGCGCTGTCACGGGCGTTGTCAACGCGTGGATCCGCCTCGAGGCGGGCCAAAAGCACCCGCTCCCCTTCCGCGGTCGAATAACGACGGAAAGCGACCATACCGCCTGGCTGTTCGAGGACGAGACCGCCTCTGTGCGGGTGATCCTACACGCCGGCGGCGATGACGCCGTGCGCACGGCTGGGCTGATCGTCGATGCCGCTCTGGTGCGAGACATGTCGCTGGTTCACCATTACCCCTCCCTCAACGCGCGCTGCGCCGTGGGGCTTGACATTGCTCCGCCTAACGAGAAAACAGCGATGTTCTCCAGCTCGATCGGCAACTACTGGACACTGCCGAGCACGCCCAAGACCCTAGGCGACATTCCTGACGGCACACAGACGCTACTGTGGCAGCCGCAGAGCGGTGACTACTATTACGCCGCCGCCCTCGTCGGCGATGACTACAAGGCGGTAATGGCGGGCGGCAATGCCGAAAAGCTCAACGACCTCTCCATCGAGCCTAGCGGCAACATTGCCGTGCTGTATCTGACCACGGGCGTTGCCGGCCTGACGACCTGCCAATCCCCCGCACTGATCATCGCCGCGGGCGCTAAGCCATTCGCGCTGCCGCAGGCGACGCTGGAGAGCGGTTTCAAGCTCATCGGTAAACCGTATTTATCAAAAGAAGAGCGCGGGTATCCCGAGGTTTTCAAGTATCTCGGTTGGTGCAGTTGGGATGCGTTCCATATGTATGTCAGCCACGACAAGATGATGGCCAAGGCCGAGGAGTTCCGCACCAAAGACCTCCCCGTGCGTTGGATGCTCTTCGACGATATGTGGGCGGAGGTCAAAGGGAACGACTCTCCCCGCGGGATGCACTCGCGCACCCTGTACGCCTTCGAGGCTGACCCCGTGCGCTTTCCGCAGGGGTTGAAGGGCGCAATCGCCGATCTCAAAAACACCTACGGGATGAAGATCGGTATGTGGCATCCGACAACCGGGTACTGGTCGGGCATCGACCCCGAAGGTCCCATCGCCGCCGAGCTTGGCAACAATCTCATCTTCACGGGCAGCGGACGCCTGATGCCCGACCTGAAGGATGGCAAGGCAATCGCGTTTTATGACGCGTTCCACCGCTTCCTCAAGGACTGCGGCACCGATTTCGTCAAGATCGACAACCAGAGCTACCTCCGGCAGTGGCTGCGTCACATGATGCCCATCGGGCAGGCGGCGTATGCACTACACCAGGCAATCGAAGATACCGTCGACAAATACTACGACGGTGCGCTCATCAACTGTATGGGTATGGCGACCGAAAACTTCTGGAACCGCCCACGCAGCGTGGTATCCCGCTGCAGCGACGACTTCCATCCCGAGGATCGCGCGTGGTTCCGCAAACACATTATGCAGTGCAGCTACAACAGCTACACACAGGGATGCCTGTACGTCGCCGACTGGGATATGTGGTGGACGGACGACAGCCAATCGAGCAAAAACAGCGTCCTGCGCGCGATGAGCGGCGGTCCCGTCTATATCAGCGACAAGCTTGGACGCAGTGTGCGCGAGGTAATTATGCCCATCGTGCTCGCCGACGGGCGCATCCTACGCTGTGATCAGGCCACGGTACCCACCGCCGACTGTCTGCTCGTCGACCACGAAGTCAGCGGCCGCCCGTTCAAGGTGTGGAACCGCATCGGCAACTGCGGCGTCCTCGCCGCGTTCAATCTCGACGGCGAGGAAAAAGCAGTCAGCGGCACCGTCAGCACCGATGACCTACCCTTCGCTGATGCCGAAGAATACGTACTATGGGATTGGCACGCCCGCCGCGCCACCCGTCTCAAAAAGGGAGAAAAACACCCGATTACGCTTGATGGTTACGACGACTTCTGCCTATACCTTGTCCTGCCGATCAAGAACGGCTTCGCCCCCATCGGCCTGCTGGAAAAATATATGGCCCCCGCAGCCGTGGAAGCGCTTACAAACACCACCTTCCGTCTTAAGGAGGGCGGCCTACTCGGCTTTGTCAGCGATAACCCGCCGAAGGCTGTGGTTGTCGATGGAAAGCCTGTTTCGTTCACTGCATCAGACGGCTATTACACCGCCGTCTGCGGTGAGCCAAGTAATCCCGTCACGGTTTCGGTGGAATACTGATAGCATATTCGCCCCCGACGCTTCATACAATAGCGTCGGGGGTGCTTTATTATGATGAAGATTCAATGGAAAAAACTCATTATTTGTCTGGTTATCCCGCTTGTGGTCGGTGGGGTGTCCGCCCTGCTGACGATGGACGCCATGGAGAATTTTTCGACGCTGAATCAGCCGCCCTTGTCGCCGCCCGCGTGGCTATTCGCCGTGGTGTGGACGATCCTGTATCTGCTGATGGGGCTGGCGAGCTATCTCGTCGCCGTCAGCGGCGCACGGCACAGCGAGATCAACGCCGCGCTGACAATCTACGGACTGCAGCTGGCCGTCAACTTTCTCTGGTCGCCGATCTTTTTTAACTGGCAGGCGTTTCTCGTCGCGTTCCTTTGGCTCATCCTGCTGTGGGTGTTGATTTTTATCACCCTGCGCCGCTTCGCCACCATCTCCCCGCTCGCGGGCTGGCTGCTCGTCCCCTACCTTATCTGGGTGACTTTCGCTAGCTATCTCAACCTCGGTATTTACCTGTTAAATTGATTGCACGCGCATATTTTACTTTAATTACAAAAAAACACTTGCTTTTTTCATAACCGCGTGGTATACTAGCGATAATGTAATAGTAAAGTAGACAAAGGAGTGGGGCAACCCGCTCCTTTGTCGTTGTGATCGAAAGGTAGGTTTGGCTATGGCAAAAGGCAATCACACAGCCCCCGGCGGCATTCCCGCCAGAGTCGCACCGCTCGTTGAGCCGCTCACCGAGGAGTTCGGTCTGCTGCTATGGGACATCCGTTTTGTAAAAGAAGGCGCAACGTGGATATTGCGGGTGATCATCGACCGCGAGGACGCACCTGTGTCCATTAACGACTGCGTGGACGTCTCCCGTCGACTCAGCCCACTGCTCGACGAGGCTGACCCCATTGAGCAGTCCTACTGCTTGGAGGTCACCTCCCCCGGCGCTGACCGCGAGCTCGTCCGCGATGAGCATTTCGCATATTATGAGAGCTATCCGATCAACGTCAAGCTCTACAGCCCCGACGAGAACGGGCAAAAGGAAATCGCCGGCATCCTCGCGGCTTACTCCGACGGCGAACTGACCCTCACGCTCGAGGACGGCACCGAGCGCGTATTCGGCAAAAAGGAATACGCCAGCGTGCACGCCATCGACGAATGGGACGAGGAAGAATAATCTATGAATACAATGACCAACAACGGTCTGTGGAGGGAATAACAATGACGAACAAAGAAATCACAGAATTTTTCGAAGCACTGAAACTGCTCGCGAAAGAAAAGGGCATCGACCCTGAATACCTTATCGAGCGCATTCAAGCAGCAATCGTGGTCGCGGTGAAGAAGGACTTCGGCGGCAAGGAAAACATCGTTGTTACGATGAACCCCGAAACCAGCGAGTTCTCCGTTAGCCTGCGTAAAACGGTGGTGGAAGAGGTCGAGGATCCCGATCTCGAGCTGACGCTGGATCAGGCGAAGCAGTACGACAAGCGTGCCAAGCTCGGCAAGGTCATCGACATCAAGCTCAAGACCAAGGAGTTCGGCCGCATCGCCGCGCAGTCAGCCAAGCACGTCATCCGCCAGGGCATCCGCGAGGCGGAGAAGAATCAGCAGGTAATGGAATTCCAGCGCCGCACACAGGAGCTGGTCACCGCACTGGTCACCCGCGTCGACCCCCGCACGGGCGCCGCGACCATTCAGGTCGGCAAGGGCGAGACCGTTCTGCCCAAGAGCGAGCAGATGGAGAGCGACGTCATCAATGTCGGCGACCACATTAAAGTGTACGTCGTCGAGATCAAGGAGACCGAAAAGGGTCTGCGTGCGCTCGTGTCCCGCACCCATCCCGGTCTCGTGACCCGCTTGTTTGAGAACGAGGTCCCCGAAATCTTCAACGGCATCGTTGAGATCAAGGCAGTCTCCCGCGAGGCAGGCTCCCGCACCAAGATGGCGGTCATCTCCCACGACGAGAACGTCGACGCGGTCGGCGCCTGCATCGGTCAGCGCGGCACCCGTGTGGCCAACATCGTTGAGGAGCTCGGCGGTGAGAAGATCGACATCGTCGAGTACAGCGAAGATCCTGCGACCTTCATCGCGGCGGCACTCGCACCCGCGAAAGTCCTGTCTGTCGATATGGATCCCGACGGCGCAAAGGCTTGCCACGTCACTGTGCCGGATGCCCAGCTCTCCCTTGCCATCGGCAACAAGGGCCAGAACGCCCGCTTGGCGGTGAAACTCACCGGTTGGAAGATCGACATCCGTCCCGAGAGCGGCTTCTACGGCGAAGACACCGAAGAAGACACGACCGAAGAATAATCCCGAGAGGTGATCCCTATGGCACATGTGAAGAAGATCCCGCTGCGCAAATGCAGCGGCTGCGGCGAAATGAAGCCAAAAAAAGAGCTCATCCGCGTGGTGCGCAGTCCCGAGGGTGAGGTTTCCCTCGACCTTAACGGACGCGCCGCGGGGCGGGGCGCATACCTCTGCCCCAACATCGAGTGTCTGCGCATTGCGCGCAAAGCACGGCGGTTCGAGCGCTCCTTCGAGTGTGCCATCCCCGAGGAGATCTACGACCGTATGGAACAGGAGCTGATGGCCGGTGGAGAGTAAACTGTTAGGTCTTTTAGGCATCGCCCGCCGCGCCGGTCACATCGCGATCGGCTTTGATGCAGTGAAGGCAGCCATCGCCGACGGGCGCGCGCAGCTTGTCCTGCTCGCTGCCGACCGCTCGGCCAAGACCGAAAAAGAATTGCGATACACCGCGCAGGACAGTCCCTGCTCCATTCGCGTGCTTGCCGCCGACAAAGAAGCGCTCGCTCACGCGCTCGGATTACAGAAGCCCGTTGCCGTCGCGGCCATCGATGACCGCGGCTTTGCCGCCGCAATGCTGAAGGCTTGCGGTACCGATACAAAGGAGGATGTTGCCCTATGATGATTAAATACCGTGTGACGGATGTTGCCAAGGATTTCGGCGTTCCCAGTAAGGAGATCGTCGAGCTGCTGGCAAAGCACTTCCAGCCCGCGAAGAAGAGCGCCACCGCGCTCGAGGAGAACGAGCTGGACGTCATCTTTGAACACTACACCCAAAAATTCAACACCGATAACCTCGACGCCTACTTCGCCACCGCGAACGATCGCAAGCCGAAGGAAGAACCCAAGGTTGAGGCGAAGCCCGCCGCGGCATCCGTGCAGAACGCAGCCAAGCCTGCCACGGGTAAGCCTGCCGCTGTAGGCAAGGCGCCCGCTGCCACGCCCAAGGCAGAGAAGCCGAAGGCCGCGCCGCAACCGAAGGTGCCGCAGGAGCGTCGCACCGTTGACACCCGCAAGCCGCAAGATCTCGCCTCCAACAAGTACGACGAGAAGTTCGACGTAATGGCGCTGACCTCCAACCGCGTGCGCGGAGACGGCGGCGCTATCAAAAAGCAGAAGATTAATCAAAAGTCCAAACAGCAGTATAAGAAACAGCGCCGTCGCGAGACCGAGGCGGAGCGTCTGAACCGTATCGAGATGGAGCGCAAGAAGAAGCAGGCGACCATTCAGGTCGGCGAGACCATCACGGTCGGCGAACTGGCTCTGCGCCTGAAAGCGACCTCCGCCGAAGTCATCAAGAAACTGATGATGCTCGGCGTAATGGCGTCGGTTAATCAGGAGATCGACTTTGACACCGCCTATCTGGTCGCAGAAGAATTCCACACCAAGGTGGAAAAGGAAGTCGTCGTCACCATCGAGGAGCGCATCATCGACGACAGCGAGGATGCCGACGACAACCTGCTGCCTCGCGATCCCGTCGTGGTGGTTATGGGTCACGTTGACCACGGTAAGACCTCCATCCTCGATGCCATCCGCAAGACCAGCGTTACCGCAGGCGAGGCGGGCGGTATCACCCAGCACATCGGCGCCTACCGTGTACAGGCGAACGGCCAGTCCATCACCTTCCTCGACACCCCTGGTCACGCCGCGTTTACCTCGATGCGTGCGCGCGGTGCGCAGGTGACGGATATTGCCATTCTGGTCGTCGCCGCGGACGACGGCATTATGCCGCAGACCATCGAGGCGATCAACCACGCTAAGGCCGCGGGCGTATCCATCATCGTGGCCATCAACAAGATGGATAAGCCCACCGCCAACCCCGACCGCGTGATGCAGCAGCTCACCGAGCACGAGCTTGTGCCCGAGGAGTGGGGCGGCGACGTCATCTGTGTGCCGGTTTCCGCGCACACGGGTATGGGTATCGACGACCTGCTGGAAAACGTCCTGCTGGTCGCGGAAGTCAAGGAGCTAAAAGCCAACCCCGACCGCGCCGCCAAGGGCACGGTCATCGAGGCGCGTCTCGATAAGGGTCGCGGCCCCATCGCCACCGTGCTGGTGCAGAACGGCACCCTGCACGCAGGCGACGTTATCGTTGCCGGCACGGCTGTCGGTCGCGTGCGCGCAATGAACGACGAAAACGGTAAGAAACTGAGCGAGGCCGGCCCGTCCGTGCCCGTGGAAATTATGGGTCTGGCGGAAGTCCCCGCTTCGGGCGACATCTTTAACGCTGTCAGCGACGAGCGCCTGGCGCGCGAGCTGGTCGAGCAGCGTAAGACCGCCGCGAAGGAGGAGCTGTTTAGCCAGTATCAGAAGGTCACGCTGGATAACCTGTTCGATCAAATGCACGAGGGCGAGATGAAGGAACTCAAACTCATCGTCAAGGCCGACGTGCAGGGCTCTGTCGAAGCGGTCACCCAGTCGCTACAGAAGCTCTCGAACGAAGAAGTACGCGTGCGCGTCATCCACGGCGCGGTCGGCGCGGTGTCTGAGAGCGACGTCATGCTCGCGGATGCATCCAACGCCATCATCGTCGGCTTTAACGTCCGTCCCGACCCGCTCGCACAGGTCGCCGCGGAGAACGCCGGCGTGGATATGCGCCTGTACCGCATCATCTACGATGCGATCGAGGAGATCGAGACCGCGATGAAGGGTATGCTCGCGCCCAAGACGCGCGAGGTGCTGCACGGCCGTGCGGAAGTCCGTCAGGTCTACCGTATCACGGGTGTCGGCATTGTTGCGGGCTGCTACGTCATCGACGGCAAGGTTTGCCGCAACGACCTGCTTCGCATCGTGCGTGACGGCATCATCATCGGCGACGATAAGATGATCTCCCTCAAGCGCTTCAAGGATGACCAGAAGGAAGTTGCGCAAGGCTACGAATGCGGTATCGGTCTAGAGAAGTTCACCGATATTCAGGAAGGCGACATCTACGAGACCTATATCATCGAGGAATATCGTGATTAAATCGGCGCAGCCGATTTAATCACGTCAATATGCCCTTCGCATCTTAAACAGATGCGATTTCGGCCAAGCCGAAACCGGTCATATTTGCGCCGTTTAACAAAAAAGGAGGGTACAAACTATGCCCAACTACCGAATGGACCGCACCGGCGAGGATATTATGCGGGAGCTCACCGCTATTCTGCGCACGGTGAAAGATCCCCGCGTCACCGGTACGATGCTCAGCATCGTGCGGGTAGATGTTACGCGGGATCTGTCCTATGCCACCGTCTATATCAGTTCCATGAGCGGCATCGACGCCGCCAAGGAGGCCGTCAAGGGGCTTAAATCCGCCGCCGGCTATATGCGGCGGGAGCTCGGGATGGCTCTCAAGCTGCGCCACACCCCCGAACTGCGCTTCATCGCGGACGACTCCATCGAATACAGCACCAACATCGCCGCGATGATCAATAAAATCAGTAAACCGGAGGCTGTTGCCGATGAGCAAGAAGATTAACGAACAGGAAGTAGCCGAGCTGCTGGGAAATGCGGACAACATCCTGCTGCTCGCGCATCAATACCCCGACGGCGACACCATCGGCTCCAATTTTGCTTTGTGTCTGGCTTTGCAGACGCTGGGCAAGACCGTGCGCGTCCACTGCGGCGACGTCATCCCCGATAAGTACGACTATCTGTATGAGGACGTGCCGCAGCCGAGCTTTGAGCCCGATTTCATCTGCGCCGTCGACGTGGCGGACGTAAAACTACTCGGCGACAAGACTGCACAGCTATACGGCGACAAGATCGATCTGTGCATCGACCACCACGCCACCAACACCGGCTACGCGGCCCACACCTGTGTGGACAGCACCTGTGGTGCGGCGGCGATGGTCGTCTATCGCATTATCGGTCTGCTCGGCGTCTCGCTGACACCCGCGATCGCCCGTTGCATCTACACGGGTATCGCCACCGATACGGGCTGCTTTAAGTATTCCAACGCGGGGGCACTCGCCCACCGCATCGCCGCCGACTGCATCGACGTCGGCATTCCCTATGAGATGATCAACCGCATCAACTTCGACACCAAATCCCGCGCCCGCATTGAACTCGAGCGGATGGCGCTGGATGGGATGCGTTTCTACCACGACGGGCGCGTCGCGGTGATGACCATCACCAACGAGATGGTGGAAAAAAGCCACGCGGGCGAAAACGATCTCGAGGGTCTGCCGCCTATCCCCCGCCAGATCGAGGGGGTATGGGTGGGTATCACCCTGCGCCAAAAAGCGGACGGCAACTACAAGATCAGCGTGCGCACCGGCACCCACGCCGATGCCGCCGATATATGCGGGGTGCTTGGCGGTGGCGGACACGACCGTGCCGCCGGCTGCGCCGTTGACGGAACGCTCGAAGAAGCTACCGCCGCCATTCTCGCTGCGGTGGAGCAAACCGTCGCGCGCATCACCACGGGATAATAGACAAGCAATAACGCGGACAGGGATCACCCTGCCCGCGTACGCCGCTTATAGGAGTTTTATGTATGACACCGACCGACGGTATTTTACTCATCAATAAGGACAGTGAAATGACCTCATTCCTGTGCTGTGCCATTCTTCGCCGCCTGCTCGGGGTGAAGAAGATTGGCCACGCCGGCACGCTCGACCCCAATGCAACGGGCGTTCTGCCGCTGCTGATCGGCCGCGCCACCAAGGCACTCGACCGCCTGCCGACACAGGACAAGCGGTACACCGCCACGATGCGGTTCGGTGCGGTCAGCGACACGCTGGATATCTGGGGCACGGTAGAGGAAACAGGCGCGCCCATCCCCACCCGCGCGGCGATCGAGACAGCTCTGCCGTCCTTGAGCGGAAATATTCTGCAAGTACCGCCAATGACCTCGGCGCTCAAGAAGGACGGCGTGCGGCTGTATGAGCTCGCGCGTCAAGGCATCGAGATTGAGCGTGAGGCGCGCCCGATCACCATCCATACCCTTGACATCATCTCCTATGACGAAGAAAAAGGCGAATTGACGGTCGACTGCCACTGCTCAAAAGGTACCTACATCCGCTCGATCTGCGACGATCTCGGTCGAATGCTCGGCTGCGGCGCGGTGATGACCGCACTGTGCCGTACGATGGCGGCGGGCTATGAGCTTGACAAGTGCATCACCGTTGCCGAGGCGAAAGAACGCGCACAAAGCGGGACGCTGCACGAGTGCATTCTGCCGATTGAAAGCGCTTTCATAACCTACCCGTCCATCACCGTCACCGCCCCACAGGCGCATCGGTTCCGCAACGGCGGCGCACTCGCGCTCGAACGTCTGCGCAAACCTGTCAGCGGGCTGGCTCGCGTGTATGACCCCGACGGAAGCTTCCTCGGATTGGGATTGCCCACCGAAGGGGAATTAAAGGTAGACTTCTTAGCTTAACTTGAATGAAACGAAAGGAGAGAACGGTATGACCATCTACCATCTGCCGAACGATACCGACCGCATCCCCGCCGCAAAGCGAACCGTCGCGCTCGGGCTGTTCGATGGAATGCACATCGGCCACCGCGCCGTCGTCGCCGAGGCGGTCCGCGCGGGACGCGGGCATTGTGCCGTCTACACCTTCTCTTCCTCGACCTTATATACCAAAGGCGATCTGCGCCGCGTAGCCACCGACGCACAGCAGGCCGTCATCCTAGAGCGTATGGGCGTGACTGAGTTGTTTGAGGCGGATTTTACTGCCGTATGTGACCTCTCACCAGAGCAATTTGTCGAAGCAATTCTGCAAAACACCCTGCACGCGACGGCGGTCACCTGCGGGTTTAACTACCGCTTCGGCAAGGGCGGCGTCGGCGACGCCGCTCTGCTAGAGCGGCTGTGTGCCGTGCGCGGCATCGCGGTAAAGGTCGTTGCTGCGGTGAAGAACGACGGACAAACCGTCAGTTCCACCGCCATCCGCTCGGCGCTCGCCGAGGGCGACATGGCGTCCGTCACGCGCATGATGAACCGCGCCTACTGCTTTGACCTACCAGTCGAGCAGGGACAGCACCTCGGTCGACGACTCGGAATGCCGACCGTTAATCAGGTGTTGCCCGCCGACCTCGCCCTGCCGCGCTTCGGTGTCTACGCCTCTTGCGTGGAGATAGGCGGGCAGGTGCATTACGGCGTCACCAACGTCGGCGTACGCCCCACCGTCGGCGCGGACGCCCCGCTCGCCGAGACCTGGATCGACGGCTTTGACGGCGATCTGTACGGCCAAAGCATCCGCGTCTATCCCGTCAAATTCCTGCGCGATGAGCGCGCGTTTGATACACTGGAAGAATTAAAAGCGCAAATCGAACAGGATGCCGCCGACGCGCGCGACGTGTTCCATAGCGACGGCGATACACCGATCAAGGCGGTGCTGTTCGACTACGACGACACACTGCACCTGCGCGACTACGCGTTCCGTATAGCTTGCCATCTGTTCCTGTACAAGCACTACCCCACCATCAGCGAGGAGGAACACGCCGCGCGTTGGAAGACGATGGTGCAATTCGATGATTACGGCTATCGCCGTCCGCTGTCCTATCCCGACTTTATTAAAAAATACCTGCGCGAATGGGAACCAACCTGCGCCGATCCCGCGGAGGCCCTGCGAGAGTTCTTTCTCGATTTCGCCGACAACTGCGTGCTGCTCGACGACGCGGTGGACACATTGTGCGAACTGCGCCACCGCGGTTATCGTATCGGGGTGATCACCAACGGCGGCTCCTTCACGCAGGATCACAAGCTTGGTCTTTCGGGGCTGCGCCCGTATGTCGATATCACCCTCGTCTCCGAGGCTGAAGGGTTCGACAAACCCCACACCGAGATCTTCCGCCGTGCCGCGGCGCGACTCGGCGTGCCGTGTGCCGCTTGTCTGTTCGTCGGCGATCATCCGATCAACGACATCTGCGGTGCACGCGCCGCGGGCATGGCGGCGGTGCGAATCGACTACGGCTTTGCGCAGGATCACCCGATCTACGAACGGCCGATCCCGCCCGGGGTCCCTGAGATCCATCGTCTGAGCGAGCTGCTCGAGCTGCCAAGTCTTGGCGTATAGCCTTGCAGACTTGACCTTTAACCGAAAATACAGTAAAATATATACGATAAATAGATTGATTGACGTCATTACCTATAGGGGGTGTTGTTATGAAAGTTTCTCCTTCCATTCTGACATGCGATTTCGCTCACGCGGCGGACGAGCTATGTTATGTAGAAAACAGCGGCGCTGATATGGTGCATTTGGATGTAATGGACGGGGTTTTTGTCCCGAACTTGAGTTTCGGTCCCCCCGTGCTCGCTTGTATGCGCCCGCACACGGGGCTGTGCTTTGACGTGCACCTGATGATGCAATATCCCGACCGCCTGCTCGAGGACTTCGCCAAAGCGGGCGCGGATAGTATCAACATCCATCTCGAGAGCTCCGCTCCCATTGCCAAGACACTCACCCGCATCCGCGAACTAGGCAAAAAACCCGCCATCACCATTAAGCCCAAAACCACCGCCGAGGAGGTGTTCCCCTATCTCGATATGGTGGATATGGTGCTGGTGATGACGGTTGAACCGGGCTTTGGCGGTCAGTCCTTTATGGCGGATATGCTGCCGAAGATCGCCGCCTTGCGCGCCGAGATCAATCGCCGCGGGCTGAATGTAGAAATTCAGGTAGACGGCGGCGTCAACGAAAACACCGCGAAGCTTGTCGCTGAGGCAGGTGCGGATATTGCCGTCATCGGCAGCGCGCTGTTTAACTCTCCCGACCCGAAAGCTCTGGTGGACAAGGTTCACGCTCTGTAAGGACGAGCTTGCCCAGCGCATCCCCCGCCGCGAGCAGGCGTCCGTGCTCGGCGGCACATGCGACGGCGGCTTCTCCCCGCCCGATCACTGTGCCAACCCCCCGTAGCAGCGCCGCCAAGCGGCGATCAAGACGCGGCGTGGGATATACCGCGAGATCGTACCCGTCGTCGGTTTCATACAAGCAGGTATGCACAGTTGTCGGTGCATCCACCAACGCCCACCGCTCCGCCAACCGATAGAGTGTACCGACATCCGCAATGCGGTACACCGTCGGCCCGACTGCAGGCAAATTCCGGCGAGCGGACAGCAGCAACACCCACCCGCCCGCGACGGGAATGAGCTCTGCGAGAATATGTTTTCCCAACCGACTCAGACGCGACTGCGCCGTCTGCAGCACCTGCCGCAGACACAACCACGCATCTCCCTCGCGGCCTTGTTTATCCACTTCTTCCTGCGACAGCCAAATGCGCAGGTTGCCGTTGGATATCGGTTCGACCTTCACGCGCCCTTCCTCCTCATACGGTGACCCGCGTCACCGTTGTCATCTCAGTTTTATCATAAGACCTATGCTCCGTGTATAACAAGAGGATTTTTTTAACGGGAGCAATTCCCGTCCGAAAGGAGTGATCCTATGGATCTGTTCCCCAAAGGCGTTGTGCTACCCTTCCAAAAGGGCGATGCCCCGCGCCATAAGATCGACGATTTTAAGGCATCGGCCGCGGTGCGCGTGCCGCTCGTGCGGCTGGGCATTGATACACCCGTACCGGCCCTGCCTTTTGACGAGGATGCGCCGATCGCTCTCGGCAGCGTCCTATACCACGAAGATGGTGAGTTGCCTGTGCTCGCGCCGATCACCGGGCGTTTCGGCGGCACGGTCGTGCTGCAGCATCCACAATATGGCAAACTCCTGTGCGCCGAGATCATCCCCTACGATGGCGACGAGGAAACGTTGCCTGTGCGCGCCGCAGAAGAGCTGACCACTGAGGAGATCCTGCGCATCGCGCAGGACGCCGCCATCTATGACGAGCTCGACGGCATCCCGCTCGCCGAAAAGCTTGCTGCCTGGCAACTCCCTGAAAACGATCTCGCCGCTCCCACCTGCGTTCTGGTCGCGGATGCGACCGAGAACGACGTCTTCGGCAGTGCCGCCTGGGCGGTCCTCGCCGAGGAGCCCGAAGAGGCGCTCGCAGGCTTGCAGCTTGCGGCAAAGGCGCTCAATTTTACCCGCTACCACATCGCCACCATGCTACCGAAGACACAGCGCCGTGCACTGCACCACGCCATCGGACGCGTGAACGTGTACACCGTCGGCGACGAATATCCCGTGACCGACTATGCCGATGACCGCGACGAGGTGTTCCGCATCGGTATTCAGGCGTGTCTGGCGCTCGCCAAGGCGGTGCAGCGCGGGCAGAAATCGCTGTCCGCCGTCATCACGGTTGCCGGCGACGGCGTTGCCGCCTCCCGCAACCTGCGCGTGCCCTACGGCACCGACGTCGGCGATATTCTGCAGCAATGCAACGTGAATGTCGCCGCTGACATCGTGCTCGGCGACGCGATGACGGGGGTTGCCTGCACCGACATCCACACGCCTCTGCTGCCCGGCACCACCACCCTGCTGGTGATGAAGCCCCGCGACGTGCGGGTCGCGCAGCCCTGCATCGGCTGCGGCCGCTGTGCGGCAGTGTGCCACGCAAAGCTGCTGCCCTACGAGATCGTACGCCGCGCGGAAAATATGCACTATGAGCGTCTGCGCCGCCTGACCGCCAACCTGTGCGACGGCTGCGGCGCCTGCTCGTATGTATGTCCTTCCGACCGTGACGTTGCCGCCGCCGTACTGCGTGCGGGCGAAAGCACCGGCCCTGTATTCTTAAACTGGGGAGATGAAGACGATGAACCATAATCTTGCGCCCCATATCCGCACCGAACAGAAAAGCATTCATATGACGCTCGACGTGCTCATCGCTGCGGCCGTATTGTGCGTTTTCTCGGTGTTTAACTACGGGATACGTCCCGTGTACATTGTTCTGCTCAGTATGCTCGCCGCCATCGTCAGCGAGGCGCTCTGCTGTCTGATCCGCCGCAAATCGCTGCGTGCCATGCTCGACGGCAGTGCCGCCGTCACGGGCGCCATCATCGGCTTGGTAATGTCGCCGATGGTCGCCTACTGGGTGCCGATGGTCGGCTCCGCCTTTGCGATCATTGTGGCGAAGGCCCCCTTCGGCGGCTATGGTCGCAACGTATTCAACCCCGCCGCGGCAGGCATCGCGATCCTTTCCTACTGCACGCCCCGTCGGTTGTTCACCTATCCCGCCATCGGCGCGGGGATGCAGCTGCCGCTGGCCATGGAGATCGGCGCAGAGGACATCGCCATCGGCACCTCGCTCGCGGCGCAAATCCGCTCGGGCGCGACCCCGACGGTCAACCGCCTGCATCTGCTGCTCGGCGATTTTGTCGGCCCGATCGGCGCGACGGCGACCATCATTCTGCTCGCGTGCGCGGCGTATTTGATCATCCGCCGCAGTGCCTCGGCATGGACGATCCTGCCGTATCTTGTCACCTGCACCATCATCGCGTTGTGCACTCCGTGCGCCAGTCTCGGCACTCTGCACAGCATAGCCGCGCAGCTTTGTGCAGGCTACGTGCTATTTACGGGCGTATTTCTGCTTAACGATCCCGTCACCACTCCCCGCTTCTGGCTGGGGCGTGTCATCTACGGTGTGCTGACGGGTGCGCTGGTGATGCTGCTGCAACAGGTCGGCCGCATCGAGGCGGGTAGCTGCTTTGCTATCCTCATTATGAACACGCTGTCCCCCATCATCGACCGCTGGAGCTATTATGCTTGGCGCAGCATCACCCGTCTGTTACGGATCCGTCGGGAGGTGAAGGCCCATGAGTAAGCGTAAAACCCTGCGCCGCCGCTTCTGGCAGGCGGCGGACTCCTTCGTGGAGACCGCGATCTCCAAAAACCTCGTGCTGACGCAGGCGATCGGCATCTGCCCCATCATCGCCGCCGGCGTCTCGCTCAAAAACGGAGTGGCACTCACCGTCTGTACGGCGGTGGTGTTGTTGCCGCTGAGCCTGCTGATGCCGCTGATCGGCAACCGTCTACCGAAATGGCTGCGTCCCGTGCTGTACGTTCTGCTCGCAGCGCTCGCGCTCGTGGGGGCTTCCTATCTGTTGGAGACCCGCATTTCTCCCGAATTGTACGCGCAGCTCTATGCGTTCATCCCGCTTATTGCGGTGAATATGCTACGCGCACACAACGCGACGATGGGCCACACGATGCACCCGCTCGAGACCATCATTGAAGCCCTCGGCAGCACGCTCGGCTTCGGTATGGTGATCTGCGTCATCTCCGCCATCCGCGAGGTGACCATCACTTCGACGCTGTGGGGCATTCCCGTCGGCAGCGGCTACACCCTGCCCGAGGCGGCAGCCCCCTTCGCCGCGTTTATTATGCTGGGCTTTATGTCTGCGATGCTGCAATGGACACGCCATCGCATCGCCGCCTACTTTCACAAAAAGGAGGCTGAGCATCAATGAGTGACTTTTTCGCCTCTGTCTACAACGGCTTTACGGAGCTGATCTCCTTCTTCGTCACCATCGCCCTGCTGCAGAACATCGTGCTCACCACCGGCTTTGGCTCCTCGAGCGTCCTGCGCGTGGTGCGCAAGCCCCGCAACGTGTGGCTGTTCAGCGGTATGCTCACGGTATTCTCGGTGCTGACGGTAGTCATCGCCTATCCGCTGGATAAGCTCTTCGGCACCGCCATCACTAACTACTGGCGTCCGATGATGCTCATCGGCATCACCGCCGTGCTGTATATTCTGGCGGTGCTGCTGCTCAGACCGTTGACCCCCGCCTTCTACAACCGCGTCAGCCGCACGATGCCGCTTGCCGCCTTCAACAGTCTGGTGATCGGTGTCGCGTTGGTGTGTAACGTGCAGTTTTCTTCCACCCTAGGCGGCGTCATCGGTCTGTCGGTGGGCGCCTGCCTCGGCTTCGCCCTGCTGACCTTTGTCGTCGACGAGGGTATCGAGCGCCTCGATAACCCCGATATGCCCGACGCCTTCCGCGGAATGCCTGCAACATTGGTCTACATCGGCATTCTCGCCCTCGCCCTGATGGGCTTTACATCGGACTTCTCGCTCATCTGACCGTCCGACCCACTTTCTCTTGGAGGTATCCCTTATGGGAATGAAGCTACATCGTAATCGCCGCGTATTCCGCAGTCGTAACCTGCTACCCCGCATTCTGGCGTGGGTCGTGGGAGCAGCGGCGATCATCGCACTCGGCTTTTTCGGGGCAAAGTATTTCACCGAGCATCCGGTGGATACCGCGCCCGACAGCGCGCCGAGCGAATCGGTCACAAATTCTCTCCCCGCCGACACCACACCCGAATCCGATGACACGCCAAGTGTTGACGATATTCCTTTGGTGCCTGTGGGTACGGTGCAGGCATTCTACCTGCCACACTCCGCGTTGGGCAACGCCGACACACTGAATACTACCCTCACAGACGCGGTGCTGGCGGGCTTTAACAGCGTTGTCTTCGACCTTAAGGACGAGAATGGCACGCTCTATTTCCGCTCCGATACCACGCGCACCCAGCAGGTGAACAGCTTTGCGGCCGACGCACTCTCTGTCGCCGAGGTGAAAGCGCTGTTCACGACCATCCGCGAGGCGGGGCTGCAGCCCATCCCGCGGTTGTACACCTTCAAGGATAACGCCGCCGCCCGCGTGCTTGCAGGCGCTCGTATTGCGCACCAAAGCGATCCGTCGTGGGTGTGGTATGACGCTGATCCCGCAAACGGGGGTAAGGCGTGGCTCAATCCCTACGCCGACGAGGCGCACCTCTACGTTATCGACCTCGCCAAGGAGCTGCGGGACGCGGGTGCTGCCGCGATCCTGCTCGACGGGGTACAGTTCCCCGCGCAGACCTCCTCTGCGAGCTTCGGTAGCTCCGCGAACGTCAACCTCGGACGGGACGAGATCCTCACCGCCTTTATCGAGAAGGCGCGTACCCTGCTCGGAAATACCTGCCCCGTGATGCTCTGCTGCACCGCGAATAGCGCCCTCGGCACCAACACGGTGGTCTACGGAAACAATCCTCTCACCTTCGCTCCAACGGCGGCCGCGCCCGCCCTGCTCACGGGTGAGATGAAGAGCACCATCACCGTCGGCACCGAAACGGTGCAGAATACCCCCGATAACCTGAAAGCCACCGTGCAGGCACTGGTCAACCAGATGGCCCTGCGCATCAAAGTGATGACAGCAGACCAGCAGCCGACCCTCACCCCGTGGCTGCAGGCTTACGACTACACCCCCACGCAGATCAAAGATGCAATGGACGGCTGTGTCGCGGGCGGTGCAGATGGCTTTATCCTGTACAATCCGCAAGGCAGCTACGACTTCGCCACGCTCGGAGAATGAGCTGAACACCCCTCTATCAGCATACGCAGGACATTTTTGTCCTGTCACAAAGGAAAAT
>JAEIGA010001901.1_pt1 | contig 33245 bp, 27 predicted proteins | sample 9270691 | NCBI WGS metagenome assembly JAEIGA01 (sample SAMN17057246, study PRJNA624740) | gut metagenome | biome: biome; isolation source: fecal sample | host: Bos grunniens | place: China: Xizang | collected 2019 | reverse complement strand
GTCAAACATAGAGGGCGAACTGATTGATAAAATTCAGGAATGTGGTTTTTCTTATGATGGAATTGTGCTAAATGCAGGAGCATATACGCACACTTCCATTGCTATTGCCGATGCTATTCGTGCGATAACCACCCCCGTAATAGAGGTGCATATTTCAAACGTTTTTCAGCGTGAAGAATTTCGTCATCACTCGTTTTTATCGGAGGTTTGCCGAGGCGTAATTTGCGGTTTTGGCTTAGATTCTTATCGTTTGGCTATTGAATCTTTTGGTGTATGAGCGTTGTTGAGAGCATAAGGTCGGCAACTTCAACGGCTTTCTCTTTCGAGATTTTACCTCCTCTGAAAGGGAATAGTTTGGATTCTGTGATGAATACTATTGATGTATTGCGCGAGTTCGACCCAAAATATATCAACATTACTACTCACAGGAGCGAACATGTTTGGGCATGGAACGCCGATGGGTCATCGAAAGTAGTTTCGCGTCGACGTCGACCGGGAACAGTAGCAGTGGCTGCTGCTATTCATCATAAATATAACATTCCAGTAGTTCCACATATCCTGTGTGGAGGTTTCACTCGCGAAGAAACAGAGTACGTGCTTATCGATTTGCAATTTTTAGGCATTACGGATTTGCTCTTACTTCGTGGCGACAAAGCGGCTGAAGAAAAATACTACCTACCTACGCCAAATGGCAATGCTTATGCAGTTGACTTGCAGCAACAAGTAAACGATTTTAATCGTGGAGTTTTTGAAGATGGCTCACTCATGTCGAATTTGGTGCTTCCGTTTCGATACGGAATGGCGTGCTATCCTGAAAAGCATGAAGATGCTGCATCACTAGAAAATGATCTTTATTGGGCAAAAAAGAAAGTGGATGCAGGCGCAGAATACCTTGTTACACAAATGTTTTTCGACAATCAAAAGTATTTTACTTTTGTAGAAAAATGCAGAGAAATGGGCATAACAGTGCCTATTATACCGGGATTGAAACCATTACGCAAAGCATTGCAAACAGACGTTTTACCCGGAATTTTTCATGTAGAAATTCCTGAACCATTGGCAGTGGAAATGAAAAAATGCGTAACCGATGAGCAAGCTATTGAGGTTGGTATTGAATGGTGTACAATGCAAGCCAAAGAATTGAAATCCAAAGGTGTACCGAGCATTCATTTTTATGCGTTGAATGCTACGCAGAGTGTGAAACGAGTGGCTCAAAATGTTTATTGATGTAGTATGCTTTTCTTACTTTTTTTGATTCTTTCCGTAATTTTTGTAATTGTCAGTGCGGTTTTGCGATTGATTTTATCTTTCTTTACGAGAAAAAGTAGAAAAAACGAAGAAGAAAAACCACATGCGTCAAGACGTAAAAAAAAGATATTTGAGAAAAACCAAGGCGAGTATGTCGATTACGAAGAAGTTGAAGAAAAGAAATAAAAAATAAATAGATATGTTGACAGTAAAATTTATTGCAGAAAACAAAGAAGAAGTGATTCGTCGTTTGGCGAAGAAACATTTTGATGGTAGAGAAATTATTGAAAAAGTTATTGATTTGGATGCTCAACGCAGAGCAACGCAGAAGGATTTGGATGCTTTGTTGGCAAAGGCAAATCAACTTTCTAAATCGATTGGTGCTTTGATGCAAGCTGGCAAAAAAGATGAAGCTCAAGCGGCAAAGCAAGAAACTGCACAATATAAAGAAGAAACTAAAAACCTTTCGCAAAAGATGGACGAAATAGAACTCTCTATTCGTGAGTTGCTATTGCAAGTGCCAAATTTGCCTCAAGAGTGTGTGCCAGAGGGAAGAACTGCAGAGGAGAATGTTGTGGAAAAATCTCAAGGTGAAGTACCTGAATTTTCGTTCGAGCCTCTTGCTCACTGGGATTTGGCCAAAAAGTATGATTTAATTGATTTTGAATTAGGTGTTAAAATATCTGGAGCAGGATTCCCTGTTTATAAAGGTAAAGGAGCTCAACTTCAACGTGCGTTGATTAACTTTTTCCTCGACGAAGCTAGAAAAAATGGTTACCTTGAAATAATGCCTCCAACGGTTGTGAATGCGGCTTCTGGATACGGTACAGGTCAGTTGCCCGACAAAGAAGGTCAAATGTACCATTGCCAATTGGATGATTTGTATTTGATTCCAACGGCAGAAGTTCCTGTTACAAACATCTATCGTGATATTATTTTGACCGAAAAGGATTTACCGATAAAAAATTGTGCTTATACGCAATGTTTTCGTCGTGAGGCGGGTAGCTATGGCAAAGATGTTAGAGGACTTAACCGTTTGCATGAATTTTCTAAAATAGAAATCGTTAGAATTGATACTCCTGAACATTCAAGCACTTCGCATCAAGAGATGCTTGATCATGTTGAGGGTTTGTTGCAAAAATTGGAGTTGCCTTATCGTATTTTGCGTCTTTGTGGTGGCGATATGAGTTTTACTGCTGCACTTTGTTTCGACTTTGAGGTTTACTCTGCTGCTCAAAAACGTTGGTTGGAGGTAAGTTCGGTGTCTAACTTCGAAAGTTATCAAGCAAATCGTTTGAAGTGTAGATACAAAAAAGCAGACGGGAAAACCGAACTTTGCCATACACTTAATGGTAGTGCATTGGCTTTACCTCGTATAGTGGCAGCTTTGCTCGAAAACAACCAAACCGAACAAGGCATTCGTATACCAAAGGTTTTGGTGCCTTATACAGGATTTGAATATATCGATTAAGTTTTTTTCATAATTTTTTCTTTGAAGGACTCCCTATTCTATGGTGAGCCCTTTTTTATTTCGTTTTCTCCCTCAAAAAAAATATTATCTTTGCAATTACTGCTGGAGGCAGTAGTTTTTTATTTTTTGAGCTTTTGCTCTTATTCTCAAAACAATAAAATCCGCCAAATTTTAGTGACACGAGAATAAGTTTGCGAATGTTTACGCTTGAGGCGTAAATTATTTCGTGCTTATTTGTGTCTGCGGTTCTTGGCGGAGCCTTTTGTTTGAATAAGCTATAAAGCGAAACGATTTATCGCCTTTTTTTTATGCAAACAAAAACAGATATTCATATAGGTAAGCTTATTTATAGCTATTTGAAACAGCACGGGCAGAGTGTGTCGTTTTTGGCAAGGGAGTTGGGATGTAAGCGTGAACAATGCTACCGCATTTTTGCTAAAAAGTCGATAGACACTGACTTGCTTTTTCGTATTTCTAAGATTCTCCGACACAATTTTTTCGCTTATTATACCACTACGAATGTGTAACCTTTTTGTTACAAAAGTGTAACGTTTGTGTGGCGTTTGTCTCTCTTTAAATGCAAGAGTATAACGTACCTTTGCTACGTTGAAATTCAAGTAAATAAAAATGTTTTCTTCTGTGGATAATCCAGTAAAAAAAATCAATTTAGAAAATACTGATTTGAGCAAACTCTATTTGTATAAATTTATCAATATAGAGTACTTTTTGCAATGGATAAATAACGCTCATATCAGAATTGATAAAATAGAAAAATGGGACGATGTTTACGAATTGTTTTTGTTCAAACAAGAGTTTGAAAAAGGTGGCAACTTGATTGATGTATGGTCGGAGGCGTTGTCGTTCTATGGTCAGTCGTGGACAGCCTCGAGAGAGTCAAATGCTATGTGGCGGATATATTCCCCTGATAACCTTTCGGTGAGAATAAAAACTACTGCTCAACATTTGATTGACGCAATCGAAAAATCTGCATCTACCGCAGGGCGAGCAACCTATGTTGGTAAAGTAAAATATCAAACTAAGAAACAGATAGAAGCGGATATTCAAACTTACTATTCACAAAATATTTTTGATGAAAAAGTTTTAGCAGAATCATTATTTGTGAAAAGAGAAAACTTTTCGTACGAAAACGAGTTTCGCATTGTGCAGAAGCTTCCCTCTATTGTAGAAAAGGAAGGGAAGAATGTGTTGGCGGAAATACCTCAATGCTTGTACATTGATGCATCGATGTCCGATTTCGTATTAGAGGTGGCATTCGACTCAAGATTGAGCGACGATATGTACAATTTTTTTAAATCCGCTTTGCAACTGAAACTCCCAAATGTACGCATACAAAAATCTACGTTAGCAACTATAAAGAAAAAACGATATAAAATATAGAACCCCAAACAAGGACCAACAAGGACTTTTTTTATCAGAAATTTTTCTATTTTCTTTGTGGCAGCAATTTTTTAGAGAACAAATAATAAGTTAAATCAACAATGAAAAAACTAATTACATTTTTTTTGACGCTCGCTTGCTTTGTGAGTGTGTGTAGGGCAGAAGATGTTTCTGCCGTGATTGCTATCAGTGCCGATGGTAGCGAATCTGTTTACGAATTGGCTACAGTACAAAAAATTACTTTTGTGCAAGGAGTAACCTCTTCGATGACGATTGACCGCAAGGGCTATCATCCCGATGTTACGGGGGTGCGGAGTGTGTTGTTTGGTACACGCAATCTTTTGTCTACTGAGTTGGAGACGGTAGCAGAAGACAATACCAAGGTATATGTTTTTCCAAATCCTGTACAGCAAGAACTGCACGTAGTAGGAGTAACTGATAATACGGTTCTTATGGTGTATAACCTTAGTGGACAATGTGTGCAGCAAACTGTAGGTAATAGTGTAAATGTTTCTGCTCTTTCGGCAAATACCTATTTTTTGAAAATAAATAATCAAGTAATAAAATTTATAAAAAAATAAAAATGTTATGAAAAGACTTATTCTAATTTTAAGTATTGCTTTTGTCGTTTCAGAAGCTATGAGTCAGTATATTGTGATTCATAAAAATGATGGTGGTAAAAATGTTGAATTAGCTATCAGTTATATAGATAGTATTACAATTGTTGATGTAGAGATGGTAGATTTAGGTTTACCAAGTGGGCTGAAGTGGGCATCTTGTAATGTCGGTGCATTGTCTCCTGAAGGAATAGGTTATAAATTTTTATGGGGAGCAACATCACCTACCGCTACCGATTTCCCATATACAGAAAAATCTTCTTTACCATTGGAAAATGATGCTGCTTATGTAAATTGGGGAAGTGATTGGCGGATGCCTACCAGAACTGAATTTCAAGAGTTATTAGATGAATGCACTTGGGTGTATGATACATTTAACGAGATAAATGGCTATACGGTAACAGGTCCAAATGGTAATTGTATATTTCTCCCTACTACATCTCTTCGGTATTTTTCTAGAACTTATAGTCGTTATACTACTCCCTCTTCATTCGCTCCTAATATTCATTTTTATTGTTTAAATATAAGTTCCTCTGAATATTATATTTCTGAGGGTTATACTTATATTTATTCTACAAGTAATGGATCTGGTTATATTCGAGCGGTAAGCGAAAAGTAAAGAAAAAAAGCGAACCTCGAGTTCGCTTTTTTTTATGCTATGCTTCGCTGTGGAGTTGTAAGGAGTTTTTGTCGTCGGCAAGCGTGAAGTGTAGCGTAGCGTTTTCTGTCGGGTTGTCGAGCAGAAAATCGGTTACGGGGTCTTCTATATATTTCTGTATAGCACGTTTCAAGGGTCGAGCACCATTTTGTGCATCGTAGCCTTTGTCGGCAATAAAGAGTTTAGCCTCGTCGCTCAATGTAAGCTGTAGGTGTAGATTTTCGAGGCGTTTGCCAAGCGTAGCCAATTCTAAGTCGATAATACGCTCAATGTCAGCTTTCGTCAAGTTGTTAAACATCACGATGTCGTCTATACGATTGAGAAACTCTGGCGAGAAAGTTTTGTTTAATGCTTTCTGCACGGTGCTGTGCGACACCTCGTTGTCGTCTTTCGCTTGTGAAGCAAAACCGATGCCTTTGCCAAAATCTTTGAGTTGGCGTGAGCCTACATTCGAGGTCATAATGATAATCGTGTTTTTAAAATCGACAATACGCCCAAGGCTGTCGGTGAGTCGACCTTCGTCGAGCACTTGCAGCAAGAGGTTAAACACATCGGGGTGTGCTTTCTCTATCTCATCAAGCAAAATGACGGAATAAGGTTTACGACGAACACGCTCGGTGAGTTGCCCGCCATCTTCGTGTCCTACGTAGCCTGGAGGAGCTCCTATCAAGCGAGAAACACTGAACTTTTCGAGGTATTCGCTCATATCGATGCGGATAAGTGCATCGCGGCTGTCAAACATCTGTTCGGAAAGTTTTTTGGCAAGGTGTGTTTTACCCACACCCGTAGGTCCAAGAAAAATAAACGTACCGATAGGTTTGTTTGGGTCTTTTAGTCCTACGCGATTGCGTTGAATAGATTTTACTATTTTGTCGATAGCATCATTTTGTCCTATGATGTTGTCTTTTAGGATGTTGTTCATTTGTTTTAGTCGTATGCCTTCTGCTTGTGCAATGCGTTTGGCAGGGACGCCCGTTATCGAAGCTACAGTTTCGGCTATTTGTTCCTCGTCAATAATTTGTGGATTGGCTTCGTTGTTTTCTTGCCAATTTTTCTCAAAAGCTTTTAACTCGTCGGTGAGTTTGCGAGCTATGTCGCGTTGGTTGGCAGCCTCTTCGTAGTCTTGACGCTTCGAGGCTTCTATTTTTAAATTGTTAGCATCGTCTATTTTTTGTTCCAAAATCTTTATTTCTTCTGGAATGTCAGTGTATTTTACGTGCATTTTTGCTCCTGCCTCGTCGAGCACGTCGATAGCTTTGTCGGGGAAACAACGGTCGCTAATATAACGGTCGGTTAGGCGTACGCACGAAAGGAGTGCCTCGTCGGAGTATTTTACATTGTGGTGAGCTTCGTATCTGAATTTTATGTTTTTCAGAATCGTTAAAGTATCGTCGGCAGAGGTTGGCTCTACCAATATTTTTTGAAAACGTCGCTCAAGGGCACCATCTTTTTCTATGGTTTTGCGATATTCGTCAAGCGTAGTAGCTCCAATGCATTGCAATTCGCCACGAGCAAGGCTTGGCTTGAGCATATTAGCAGCATCGAGTGAGCCTGTTGCTCCTCCTGCTCCAATAATAGTATGAATTTCGTCAATAAAAAGAATGACGTCGGGGTTGTTTTGAAGTTCGTTGAGAATAGCTTTTATTCTTTCTTCAAATTGTCCACGATATTTTGTGCCTGCAACAATGCCTGCCATATCGAGCGAAATAACACGTTTGTTCCAAAGCTGACGAGGTGTTTTGTGCTGTACAATGCAGTTGGCAAGTCCTTCTACAATGGCAGTTTTCCCTACACCTGGTTCACCAATCAAAATAGGATTATTTTTCTTTCGTCTGCTCAATATTTGAATGACGCGTTCGGTTTCTTTCTCGCGTCCCACGATGGGGTCGAGTTTGTTTTCGGTAGCTGCTTTTGTTAGGTCAAATCCGAATTTGTCGAGAGCGGGAGTATCAGAGGTGGTTGTGTTTTTTTGTGATGTTTTTACCTCTTTATTGTCGTCTATGTTTTCAAATTCGTCATCAAAATCGTCTTCAGTAGGCACTGAGTTTTGCAAAGAAGATTCTTGCTTTTTGTCAAGAATATTGCGAACGCTGTAGTAATCAACACTTTTTTCTTGAAGAATTTGTTTGCCAACGTTGTTGCTTTCTTTTAATATAGCAAGAAGAAGATGCTCTGTGTCGGTTTGTTTTGAATTGAGCGATCGAGCTTCTAAATACATAAAACGTAGCACATCTTGTGTAGTAGAGTGCATAGAAATATAAATATTGTCAGGAGTATCGCTTTGTGTGTTTTTATTGGAAGAACGTTCTTCTATCTCTTTTTTTAGATTTTTTGTGTCAATACCTAATTGTTTTAAAATATCAATTGCACGGCCTGAACCTTCACGCAAAAGTCCTAACAAAAGGTGTTCGGGCATAATACTGCTTTCGCATAAACGTACAGCTTCTTCTCCGCTGAACATAAGAATATTTTTTAATCTATCGGAATATTTTTGTGAATCCATAAATAAAGAATTTTTGCAAAAATATTTTCAAAGATGATGCCAAAAGTAAAATTCGGTAAATCTGTCATTGAAAATTAGAACCACTTGCGATAATTGTCGCTATTGTCACTTCTTTTTTCGTATTTCAAGTCGCGTAACATAGAAGATTTTACACCGACAGTTACTGTATATGATTTATATAGCCCAAAAGGACTCATTGATGCTGATAAAACCCAGCAATGTAAATCTCTGTTGATTGAAATGTTTGTGGAGGTTACTTTCATTGCATTAAAATCGTACGACAACGAATACGAAACATGCCATTGTGGTGTGGGCGAAATACTTCCAGAAATGCTTAGGTTGTGAGTAAATTTACGATCGTATTCCATCTTTTCTTTGTTGAAAATGTTGCTTTGTCCCCAACGTATCGAGTAGTTTACACTTAGGCTCCAAGGGATATTAACTTTTTGATATCCATCATCATCTTCTTCTTCAGCGTCTTTTTTCTTTTTGTCGTTTTCAAAGTCTGCATTATTCTCTTCGTTATCAAAATCTTCACTTCCGTCGTCTATTTGGTCTGCAACGTTGTCTTCGTCTTCTTTTTTATCTTTTCTTTTAAATGTGTCGTTGTTGAATGTATATTGAAACGATGTGCCTGTACCTAAAAATCTAGGGAATTTGCGTAATTGATTGATATGAACAGGATTTCCATTGTCATTTAAGGCATATTTGTAAGGGTCAAAAGCACCACTAAGATTGATAGAAAATTTTTTGGTGATTTTAAGTCGGAGATTTGTGCTAAAATTTCCAAGCTTCATAGAGTCAGCAGCAAAGTTGTAACTGCCGCTTATAGAAAAATTGTCAATAAGACTAATCTTTTTGTAGGCATTTGTTTTAGTGGAGTCAGAGGTGTCTTTTACTTTCATTTCTAAATTGTTCGCCAAAGAAAATCCTAGACTACCGCTTGTACCTTTTCCTGCTACACCATAAAGTGAGTTGGCATAAGGTGAGTACATTACATCTTTTGTTTGTATTCGGTTGATGTTGTTTTTGTCGATAATAGTTTGGGTGTATGTTTTGTAAAATTTAAATAAAGGATCGCTGAAATCGGGATGATAATTGAAAGAAATAGAAGGAGTAATGATGTGTCGAATACGATCAACCTTATCTCCAAAAATTTTTCGGATAGGAGTATAAAAACCATATATTTTCGTCTGCATACTTACCCCAAGGCTAAAGTCGTATACGTTATAAAAGCCAGCGGTAGTATCAATGATTTCTTTTTGATTTTTTTCGTCCCATGAGCGTTCTTCTCTGCTGAAATACCATTTGTAGTTGAAATTAAATGTGGGAGAAATGGATATATATTTGAAAATGTTAAAAGAGGCTCCAATTGGTAATTGGTGTTTAAAGCCATTCCTCCATTTCGAAAATTTTGTTTTGAATAGTAGGTTCTCTTTTGTTTCTATGCTGTTAGAAAAAGTACCTGTATAGCTCATGTAGATTTTTTCGTACCATCGCTCTTTGCCTACTCTGTTTTTTTTCTTGAATGGATATATACGACTCATTGAGAAGGTCATGTTTGGCAAATTTAGGTTTATCACCGAGTCTTTGGTTCGTTGCGTTAGCATTGCAGTTACAGAAATGCTCCAAGGGCTTTCTGGGAAACGTTGTGTGTATGAAATACTTGAACTTGTAGTGTTTTTTGCCAATTCGTTAGCATTGTAGTAATGGTTGATGTTGCTATGTGTATAGCCACTTGTAGCAAAATCGACTGATGCGGAAAATGTACTGTACAAACTAGCTTTACTATCTTGACTATGCGTCCACGACATTCTGAAATTTCTACTTTGACTATAATCGGGTAACCCTTTAATACCAGTTACGTCGTTTCTGTAACTCATATTTATGCTACCTCTGAATTTGTAACGTTTTTTGTAGGTTGAGCGAGCATAGAGTGCCCATGTTCCTTTAGTATATATATCGCCAGTTAGTTCCAAATCAAAATAATCGCTTAAAGCAAAATAGTAACCTCCATTTTTTAAATAAAATCCTCGTGTAAAATCATCGCCATAAGATGGCATAATAATACCTGAAGAATAAGATTTTGTAAAAGGGAAAAAACCGAATGGTACTGCAATAGGTAATGGTACGTCTTCAATTACTAAATAGGCAGGACCTGCGGCTACATAATGTTGTGGCTTCACCTTTGCTTTAGTTAATTGTATGTAGAAATGAGGATGGTCATGATTATCGCAAGTTGTATATTTCCCATTTCGCATAAAAAGCATGTCGTCAGCACCTTTTTTGGATTCGTCGGCTACAATGTATCCATCACCTTGTTGTGTTATACCTCTTCGAATGTATCCTTTGCGACTATTAAAATTGTATTTCAATGATGTAGCACGATATTCGTCAGCACCTTCACGAAAGATAGGAAATCCTATTTGATCGCCAACACTATCGACAATACCTTCTGCGTAAACAAGGCTACTATCCATTACCATTCTAATAATTTCAGCTTCAAGTTGAACAGGACTTTTGAGTTGGTAATCTACACTTGCTTTTCCATATAAAAAACCTGTTCCGTTTTCAAATAGTAAAATAGAATCTCGAGCTTGATAGTCGACTCTCGCATTTATTTTTGAGGCGGATGTTTTAGCCGTATTTTGATTGGATGTGGTATCTTTTGCTTGTTCTGTTGTTTTTTTCTGCCCTAAAGAGATGATAGGAAGAATGGAAAACAATAGTAAAAAAAACAATTGTTTGTTACTCTTTGGCCTCCTTTTATATGTGAAAAAACTAAGCAAATTAGTGGCGTTTTTAATTTGCAAAGTTAATGAATTAACGGCTAATGCCCTAAAGGATTTGTTTGAAATATTGTTTTTTGTTTGTTTGAATATTTCGTAATTTTGCAAGAAATGATTTTGTAAAATATGAAACGACAACTTTTTTTGCTGTTTTTTTGTTTTTTTATTGTTATCTCACTATCAGCTAAGCAATTTATATTGGTTTTAGATCCAGGTCATGGAGGAGCAGATCCGGGTGCAGTGGGAACGGAAGTTCAAGAAAAAGATTTGAATTTAAAGGTGGCATTATTAGTTGGGAAAAAAATATCGGAACGATGTCCGGATGTAAAAGTGATTTATACACGAGATACGGATAAGACTGTAACGTTGAGAGAGCGTCCAATGATTGCAAATAAGGCAAACGGAGATTTATTTATAAGTATTCATACTAATTCTAACGATTCGAAGCGTCCTTGTGGAACAGAAACTTATGTGATAGGTTTGGCAAAAACAGGAGCAAACTTTGAGGTTGCAAAGCGTGAAAATTCGGTGATATTGTTAGAAGCCGATAGGGAAAGTTATCAAGGTTTTGACCCTACTTCGCCCGAGTCGTATATAATGTTTGAATTTATGCAAGATCAATATGTTGATCAAAGTTTGCAAATGGCAGATTTTATACAGCGTAATTTTACAAAAAAGACCGACCGTGTAGATCGAGGGGTGCGACAAGATTTGTTTTGGGTGTTGCATCAAACAAAAATGCCTAGTGTTTTAGTAGAAATGGGTTTTGTGTCTAATGCAAGTGACCAATCTTATATGATGTCTAAAAAAGGACAAAATGCTTTAGCGGAGTCAATTGTTTGTGCTTTTGAGCAATATAAGCATGAGTTTGATAAAAAAAATGGATTAAAATTTCAAAAAAAACAACAAGCAAAGAAAGCAATTGAGCAATCTGTTGATTCTTTGAAGCCTGTGTTTAAGTTACAATTGTTTGCATCAAAGGAGGTTTTACCTGAGAATCATGTTTCTATGAAAGGTGAAAAAAACTTATCGTATTATGAAGAAAGTGGGTGGATAAAATATACAGCAGGCGAGACATCTTCTTATGAAGAAATAAAGCAGTTGAAAAAAGAATTGGATAAAAAGTTTGGAGATAGTTTTATTGTTGCGTTTTTTAAAGGGAAAAAGATTTCTTTAAAAGAAGCACTTTCGTTATTAAAATAAATATATTAGAGATGAAAAAGTTTTTTACACGAGAGGTTAAAGTTGCATTGTTAGTAACAACGGCGTTAATTATTTTGTATTTTGGATTGAACTATTTAAAAGGTATAAATTTGTTTAATCCTATAAATAAATATTATGCAAAATATGAATCTGTAGAAGGGTTAGTCGCTTCTTCTCCAGTTTATGTGAGAGGGTATAAAGTCGGTCAAGTTAATAGTATTACTTACGATTTTTCTAATGAAATTCCATTTGTAATAGAATTTACTACAGAAAAAAGTTTAAAATTGCCTAAAGGTACTATAGCTGAGATGTTTGATGATGGTTTGATGGGAGGGAAGGCCATACGTTTGGTGATGTCTAAAAACGATGAATATATTTCCGATGGGGATACATTATCAGCTTTAAAAGTTGCGGGGTTGATGGATTTCTTGTCAGGGCAGTTTTTGCCAACTTTGTATAAAACCGTGGCAGATGTTGATTCTACTATTGTAAATATACAACAATTGATTGCTTCTGCAGAGATAAAAAATTCTTTGAAATCAATAGAAAGTGTAACAAGTGATTTAAGCAAAACATCAGAACGTTTGAAAAACTTGATGGATGGAAAAATCCCTGCTGTTGTTGCGAATATCGATACTATATCTTTAGATTTGAAAAAAGTGTCTTCTGATTTGAAGGATTTTGAATATGCGGAATTGCTCCTAAAAGTTGATAGTACGATGGCTAATCTTCGCTCTTTGTCTAATAGTTTAAATGATAAAGATGGATCATTAGGATTGCTGTTGCGAGATCAATCACTTTATAATAGTTTAGATTCGACAGTGAATAGTGCAAATTTATTATTAAAAGATTTAAAAGAAAATCCAAAGCGTTATGTGCATTTTTCTTTGTTTGGTAGAAAAGAAAAATAATTTATAATCGTTCTAAAAAATAAAATAATCAAAGGGCACTCCTTGTTGTCTTTCTTCAAATGAATTTGGACTTTATGTGGTGTTCGCTTTTTATGAATTTATTTGCATTTTATTGTAAGTGCTTATATATTAAGAATTAAGGGTAAAAATCTTATTTTTGTAATATATTGATAATAAAATAGTTGTGCTTAATGTATTGTTGTTAAGGTTTTTAAGGATTCGTAGAATTAGCCTTTGTAATATTTTTTTTAATCTATTGATAAAAATACTACTTTTGTTCCCCCAATCAAAAAATACTTGTTAAGTAAAAATAGAAAAATGAATTGTAAGGAATTGTGGAATCGGTGTTTGGTCGTGCTTAAGGATAATGTTCCTGAAGCGGTTTATACGACTTGGTTTGCACCAATTGTGCCATTGAAATATGAGCACAATGAGATTTTGCTACAACTTCCAAGTATGTTTTTCTATGAACTTATCGAAGAAAGGTATGCTGGGTTACTATGTGCTACATTAGAAAAAGAAGCAGGTAGACCAATTAAGTTACTTTATAATGTATTAGTTGATAAATCGGATAATAAATCATCGACACCGATATTCCCTTCCTCTCAAGAAGAAAAAGAAGAGCCTGTAAAGAGTGTTGTGAAAACTTCTGCTCCTGCTTTGCCATGGGATAACAATGTTTTCCCTCAAGATTTGGATCCTCAATTAAATCCTATCTATAACTTTAATACTTTTATAGAAGGAAGGTGTAATAAATTGGCTAGAACTGCTGGAGTCAGTATAGCTAATGATCCTGGTCGTACACCATTCAATCCTTTATTTATATTTGGGCAATCTGGTGTTGGGAAAACGCATCTTGCTCAAGCCATTGGTTTAATGGCAAAACAATTGAATCCAGAGAAACGTGTGCTTTATGTTTCTGCCAATTTGTTTTGCATTCAATTTACAGATGCTATACGATTTAATAAATCTAATGATTTTTTAAACTTTTATCAAAGTATAGATGTTTTGATAATAGATGATATACAAACTTTAGCAGGAAAGGATAAAACGCAGCAAACATTTTTCCATATTTTCAATCATTTGCACCAAATGGGTAAGCAGTTGATTTTAACTTCTGATAAAGCACCAAGTGCATTGCAAGGAATGGAAGAGCGTTTGTTAACTCGTTTTAAATGGGGGTTGACGGTAGAAATTGAAAAGCCTGACTATGATTTGCGTAGATCTATATTAAAAAATAAAATTTATAAAGATGGGTTAGACATTCCTGAAGATGTTATTGATTATATTGCAGCTAATGTAATTGATAATGTTCGTGATTTGGAAGGAGTGTTGTTGTCGTTGTTAGCTCACTCTACGTTTATCGATGAAAAAATTGATATGAATTTGGCGGTGAAAGTTGTTGAAAAGATAGTAAATACTATGCCAATTGAACTTTCGCCAGAAAAAATACGAGAAGTGGTTTGTGATTATTTCTCTGTTTCAGAAGATTCTGTAGCATCAAAATCTAGGGTGCGTGCTGTAGCGAATGCTCGTCATATAGCAATGTATCTTTCAAAGCAAATGACGAAAAAATCGTTGTCGGAGATTGGGCGTGCAGTAGGAGGTAGAGATCATGCTACGGTCTTGCATTCTTGTTCGGTAGTCAATGACTTAATGGATACGGATAAGGATTTTAAAAATCACGTAGATGAAATAGAAAAGATATTAAAGCGATAATTATTATAACTATTCGTATGAGGAACTTTGCTTTTGCAAAGTTTTTTCTTTTTTATAACCTTTGATAGTTCGTTTTAAAACATTATTTTTGACTCAATTTTAAAGTATGTAATTATGGTATATAGATTTGTAATATTCTCTGATGAAGTTGATAATTTTTACAGAGAAATAAAAATTGATGCAGATGCTACATTTTTCGATTTTCATAATGTAATATTAGATTCTGTGAATTATGAAAAAAATCAAATAACATCATTTTTTTTATGTTCTGAACAATGGGAGCGTGAGCAGGAAGTAACCTTGTTTGATATGGATTCAAGCTCGGAATATGATAATTTGGTGATGGATAAGGTTGAATTGCGTGATTTGATAACAGAAGAAAGACAGCGATTGATGTATATGTTTGATAACGTGTCTGATCGAGCTTTCTTTATCGAATTGAGAGAAATTATATTAGGTACTCATTTAGAGCAGCCAATTTGCTCTTTGTCAAAAGGAGTTCCTCCTATTCAGTTGCAAACATTAGATGATTTATCAGCAAGTAATACAGATGTAGTTGATTTAGATTTTTATGGTGATGATGATTTTGACCTTGATGAATTAGGGGATGATGGATTTGAAAATATAGAATTTAACGACCCTAATTTTTGATGATTTTCTAAATATGCAGAAAGAAAAGACTTTAGTTGTTTTGTTAGGACCGACGGGTGTCGGAAAAACTGAGTTGAGTTTACGTTTGGCCGAAAAACTAAAATCTCCTATAGTTTCTGCAGATTCTCGACAATTTTATAGAGAATTAAAAATAGGTACTGCGACACCTACAGATGTGCAACTTAAACGAGTTGCACATTATTTTATTGCAAATAAATCTATAACCGAAACTTATAGTTGTGGACAATATGAAATAGATGCATTAAATTTATTATCTCAATTGTTTTTAAAAAATGATGTGGTATTTTTAGTAGGAGGATCGATGCTTTATGTAGATGCAGTCTGTAAAGGTATTGATGATTTGCCAACGATAGATCCTTTTGTTCGTGAAGAAATGCAGTTACTTTATAAAGAAAAAGGTCTAGATTTTTTAAGAAATCAATTAAAGTTAGTTGATCCTGTGTATTATAAGAAGGTGGATCTTAGCAATGCTAAAAGAATTATTCATGCTTTAGAAATTTATATGATGACAAAGCAACCATTTTCTTCTTTTCATAAAAAAACTATAAAAGAACGTCCTTTTCGTATTTTGAAGATAGGATTGAATAGAGATAGGGAGGAACTTTATGGTATGATTAATAGTCGTGTTGATGAAATGATAAAAAGTGGACTAGAGAACGAGGTTCGTGGTTTGTTGCCTTATAAAGAAAAAAATGCTTTAAATACTGTTGGATATAAAGAACTGTTTAAGGTTTTTGAGGGAGAGTGGACAATAGATTTTGCCATTGAGAAGATTAAAAAAATACTCGTAATTATGCAAAAAAGCAGATTACGTGGTTTAAAAAAGATGAGTCGGTTTGTTGGTTTCATCCTTCAGATTATAATGCCGTAGAAAATTATTTGTTTCAAAAGTTAGGCGAAAGTTATAATGTTTGATTATATATTAAAAGGTATTTTTATTGGGTTGTTAGTTTCTATTCCCGTAGGACCTATTGGGGTATTATGTATTCAAAGAACTCTTAATAAGGGAAAATGGTATGGAATTATATCAGGATTGGGTGCTACAACTTCCGATCTTATTTATGCATTAATAGCAGTTTTTTGTTTGAGTTTTGTTGAATCTTTTATTGAGGAATATAGATTAATTATTCAGTTGGTGGCGAGTTTTGTTGTTTTGCTTTTTGGAGTATATATTTTTAGAAGTAATCCGGTTCGGCAACTTTCAGTACAAAAGCGAAATAAAACTAATTATTTTAATGCTTATGTTTCCGCATTTGCTTTATGTGTTACAAATCCATTGATTTTGTTTTTATTTATTGGTTTGTTTGCCCGATTTTCTTTTTTTGCACCACAAGATTCTTTTTCGTATATAATAATAGGTCTTTTATCGGTGTTGATAGGGGCTTTTTCTTGGTGGGTACTATTGAATTCTGTTGTTGATATTTTTCGAAAAAAGATAAATGTAAGAGGTCTGTGGTTGGTAAATAAAGTTACTGGAGTGTTGATAATAATTTTATCATTAGGTGGAGTACTATATACCTTGCTTTATTAAAAAAAACAAAAAAAAGATTTTTATTTATTAAAAAGATAAAAAAAACAATTACCTTTACCGCAAATTTGATGTAAAAGGATGCAGTATAAATCTTGATTTTTTTAGATAATTTTGTATTCTTTTGAAAATCAGGTATTTGTTATTTTATAAATGTTGAATAGTATTTTAATTTTTATGAAAAAAGTAAAAGCGTGTTTTAAAAGTGGAGTTTTCGCACTTAAAACGTTCTTGAATATAAGAATGTTTTTGTTGATTACTCTTTTAGGAGGTGTTTCGTATGCGAATGCTCAAAAGATTGGTGGAGTAATCGTTGATGAGTTTAATGAGCCTCTTATTGGTGCGAGTGTTCAAATTAAAGGAACAACAGTAGGTACAGTAACTGATTTTGATGGAAACTTTGAACTTACAGTTTCTGGGCCAAAAGATGTTCTTGTATTCTCGTATCTTGGTTATCAAGATCAAGAGTTGGCAGTGGGGAAAAATACCGCTTTCCGAATCAAAATGGAGCCTGATAACGAAATGCTAGAAGAAGTAGTGGTAACTGCCATGGGTATTGAGAAGAAAGCAAAATCGTTGACTTATGCTACGCAATCGGTTTCGGGGGCAGAATTAACGCGTGCTAAAGACTCTCACTTGGCAACTTCGCTTCAAGGTAAAATGGCGGGTCTTGTTATTACGCCAAACTCTTCTGGTGCTGGTGGTGGTTCTTCTAAGATAACATTACGTGGTCAAACTTCTTTGTTGGGAAATAATGATGCGTTAATTGTAATAGACGGTATCCCTATGTCTAATGGTGCTGCAGGGCAAGTTGGAGTAGGTGATATGGTTTATAGTGGAGGTCGTGATGGTGGTGACCCATTGTCTAACATAAACTCTGATGACATTGCGAGTGTTACTGTATTAAAAGGAGCTAATGCTGCAGCTCTTTATGGTAGTAAGGCGAACAATGGTGTTGTGCTTATAACAACAAAGACAGGTCGTGAAGGTGCTGTTCGTGTAGACCTTTCAAGTAATACTACATTTGAAACACCATTGTGTCTTCCAAAACTTCAAAGTGTATATGGTGGTAATGTGTTAGGTAACGCTTCTACAGGTTATCAAGTAACATCTTTGAATTGGAATAAAAAGAAATTGGCTGATTATACAGCCGCAGAAAAACAATTGTATTCTGCTTATATGCCATACTTTACAACAACACCACAAGATAATATAGGAAATTATTTTAAATTAGGAACTAACTTTAATAATACGATTTCTATTAATGGTGGTTCTGAAAATGCACAATCTTATTTCTCTTATGGTAATACTACTGCTAATGGTATTCAAGAGAAGAATACATTCTCTCGTCATAATTTATTCTTCAAACAAAATTTCCTTTTGTTTAATAAGTATTTGAAAATAGATATCTCTGCTAACTATATTAATCAAAAAGTAGAAAATGTTCCAAATTCGGGTGAGGGTTTTAACCCATTGTATGCTATATATAAAGTAGGTAGAGATATAGATATGAGTTATTTTAGAGCTAACTATAAACGTGTGGCAACTACAGTAGCTGATGCAACTATAGGTAACTCTTTCTATACAAGATTGTTAGGACAAGATATTCAAAACTGGGCATGGAATGACGAAAACTATAACAACCCTTATTGGTTGTTAAATAAAACGTTTGCATATCGTACTACAAATCGTTTGATTTTAAATGGTTCTGCAAATGTTAAGATTATAGATGGATTAAATGCTCAAGTACGTTTTAGTCGTGACCAAACTGATACTAAAGATGAATCAGGACGTTATGCAACAGCGATGTTTAAACAAGTAAACTCTTCGTCTTATTATTTAAGTCAAGGTAAGAATGTGGAATTGTTTACTGACTTCATTATTACATTTAATAGAAAATTTGCTGATGTAATTGATGTTAATGCTACCGTCGGAGGTAGTTATAATAAGATTAATTATAGTGGTTATTCTATTTCTGGTGGTGCCGATACTGCAGGTTTGGTTAACTATTTTGCTTTCGACAATTGGGATTATTGGCGTTCAGGAACACGCTACGAAGGACACTATGATGCTGGTTTTAGTGCATCTGAAAGTTGGAGTGATAACTGGAATGCAGGTGCATTTGCTTCTGTGCAAGTAGGTCTGTGGGATAAAGCTTATATTGATGCAAGTTATCGTCATGATTGGTCAAAAGCTTTCCAACAATTTAGAAATAGTGTTGTAACATTAAAAGATGAAAATGGAAATCCAAAGTTGGATAAAGATGGTAAACCACGCACTAAACCAGCAAAAACATCATTTGGTTATTACTCAGTAGGTGCAAACTTCTTGTTAAAAGATTTGTTTAATATTAAGAACAAGAAAATTAACATAATGAAGTTGAGAGCTTCTTATTCTGAAGTAGGTAACTCTATACCAAACTCGTTGTATGGATCTTATACTTACAATCCTGTAACTGGTAAATATAGTGGTGCATCTATGGAATTTGATGATCCTCAACCAGAAACAACTCGTTCTTTTGAGCTTGGTTATGATATGGCGATGTTTAACAATGCTTTTGATTTTGACGTAACTTATTATTATAGCGTATTAGCAAATCAGTATTTGTCAACATCAACACAAGCAGGTATTAGTCGCCCTGTAAACTCGGGTAAAATACGTAATACTGGTATTGAGTTTACCGCTAATTATAATTGGAATATCACAAAAGATTTCTCTTGGAAAACAGGTTTGAACTTCTCTTATAATGCAAATAAGATACTTTCAACTTATGATGATGGAAAAGAGTATTCTATGGGATGGGATATGGCAGGTTTCTTGATTAAATTTAAGCCAGGTGCTGCTTATGGTGACTTGTATACTCGTACATGGAATCGTGACGACAATGGTGTGATTAACACCACATCTTTGGTTGCTTCTGCTATCGATCATTATGCAGGAAATTCTATGTCGCCATTCTTCTATGGTTGGAACAATACATTCAGTTATAAAGATTTTACTTTCTATTTCTTGTTAGATGGTAAAATTGGAGGTAAGGTGCTTTCTTACACACAAGCAAAACTTGACTATTGGGGAGTGTCAGCAGCTACAGGAATTGATCGTGATGGATATATTCAATTGCCAGATAGACAATATGTTACGGTGGAAAAATATTATCAATCTATTGGTACTACACCAACTGATAACTATGTATATGATGCATCTAACTTACGTTTAAGAGAGTTGTCTTTGGGGTATACATTTAGAAACTTATTAGGAAATTCAAAGAACTTGTCGTTGTCTTTTGTAGCAAGAAACTTATGCTTCTTGTATAAAGCAGCTCCAATGGATCCAGATATTTCTTCTTCAACAGCTAATGGTGCTGGTGGTATCGATGCGTTTGCATTCCCAACAACAAGAAGTTATGGTTTAAATATCAAAGTAACATTCTAATCTTAGTAAAAAATAAAATATAAAAATATGAAAACGATAATAACTAAAATTAACAAATTATTTGCTGTACTATTATTTGCACCATTATTAATTGCTTGCGAAGACATTAATTATGGAGTACAAGGTGCTGGTACTGGTGATGGAACTGATAAAAGTGGTTATGGTTCAAATGTTGCATTGGCAGACGTTACTGAAGCTTCTATGGAAGGACAGTTGCAAACTGCTATGGATTATTTGATTGATATCCGTATTCATAAATATCAATATCAAAGAAGTTTGAGTATTGATGTTTTTGCAGGTTATTTCTGCCAAACTCATAACTATGATGGACGTCAGCCAACTACTTATTATTACCCAAATAATCCATTTATTCGTGGTATAATTGGTGAATCAACAAAACTTTATGCGTTGGTCGCTCCAGCAATTGCTTATGGTACTTCGTTTGGTCGTTCGGATTTGGCTGCTATTGGTAGAATCTTATATGCTTATAGTATGCAATGTTTGACTGATGCTATGGGACCAGTTGCTTATCATGATATGAAGGTTTTGAAAGAGGATTATCCTATCACTTATTCTTCAAGTGAAGAAGCATACGATTCTATTATAGCTGATTTGAGATGTGCAGTTGATACTTTGATGAAATATCAACCTACTATCAATCAATTGATGAAGGTAGAAGGTAAGGAAAAAGGTTCTCCTTGTTCTTGGGAATGGCAACGTTGGGTGAAATTTGCTAATTCTATTCAGTTGCGTATGGCTATTACAATGGCTAATGTTAAACCGCAAAAAGCTCAAGAAATAGCTGAGGCTGCAATTAATCATGAGATAGGTGTATTGGAAGAAGATGATGATGATATCGCTTTTAGTGCAAAAGAAAATCTTCAAAGATATCCTAGTGGTGAACAAGGTCAAAATCATCCTTTATTTACAATTGCAAATTCATGGAATGATGTTCGTTTAGCGGCAACATTAGAAAATATTTTGAAACGCTATGAGCATCCATTGTTAGAACACTATTTTGTAAAAAATGGTTTAGGTGGTACTCCTGGTATGCAAGATCATATCTACGATCGTCGTACAAATGCTATTGCTTGTCCTAAAGGAACACAATATGTAGGTATTCGTCAAGGTGTTATGTTGCGTACACGTTCTTCTGTAAAGGAAAATCCTTATCTTGCTTATACTTCTTTGTCTTTGGAAAATGTGGCTTCAAAAATGGATTATCCTTGGATAAAAGTTGCTGAAGTATTGTTCTGTCGTGCTGAAGGTGCATTGAGAGGTTGGAATATGGGTGGTACTGCTCAAGAATTTTATGAAGCAGGTATCCGTCGTGGTTTTTCTGATATTGATGAAGTTGGAAAATATTTCTCTTATAAAGAAAAAACAGCTGTTAAAAAGGTTGATTATGTAGATTATTTCGACCAAGATAATAATATTGAAGGTCGTGTAAATGTAGGAGTTAAATGGTTTGAAGGAGATGATAAAGAATTAAAATTAGAAAAAATCATTACTCAAAAATGGATTGCAAACTTCCCAATGGGGTTAGAGGCTTGGACTAACTTCCGTCGTACTGGATATCCTAGAATGTTCCCTGTTAAAATTAACTTGTGGACTGTAGGACGTGTAGACGATGAAATTCAAATTCGTCGTATTCCACACGATGAAGCACCTACTTTGAGTGATGATTTGGAAAACTATAACAAATATGTATTACCAAAATGTGAAGGTGGTATCAATGAAGGTGGTAATCCATTGTGGTGGGATATTTCGTCTACTTGGTCAAAAGGTCCTGATGGATTAGTAATCCCCAAAAATAATCTGTAAGATAATTAGTAAAGTATTAAGTGAGGAAGTTGCAAAAAAGTAACTTCCTTTCTTTTTATACTTAAAATGCTTAATTTTGCAAAAAAAAGTTTATGAAGAATTTATTTTCGGAATTACCTTATAAAGTTGCCGATATTTCGTTAGCTGATTTTGGTCGTAAAGAATTGGTATTAGCCGAAGGTGAGATGCCAGGTTTGATGGCTTTGCGCAAAAAGTATGGAAAAGAAAAACCTTTGACAGGGGCTCGCATTTCGGGTTCGTTGCACATGACAATACAAACTGCAATGTTGATAGAAACATTGGTGGAGTTGGGTGCTGAGGTGCGTTGGGCAAGTTGTAATATTTATTCCACACAAGATCATGCTGCAGCAGCAGTTGCAGCAAAAGGAGTGCCTGTTTTTGCGTGGAAAGGAGAGTCGCTCGAGGAGTATTGGTGGTGCACATTACAAGCTTTGACTTTTCCTGGTGGAAAAGGACCTAATGTAATCGTTGACGATGGTGGCGATGCTACATTGATGATCCATTTGGGTTACGAAGCTGAAAAAAATCCTTCGGTTTTGGACAAGGAAGTACATGGTGAAGATGAAAAAGAGTTGTACTCAATTCTAAAAAAAGTATTGAAAACTGACTCAACATTCTTTGGTAGAATGGTGCCTGAAATCCGTGGTGTTTCGGAGGAAACCACAACAGGTGTTCATCGTTTATATCAAATGATGCAAGAAGGTCGTTTGCTTTTCCCAGCTTTCAATGTGAACGATTCGGTAACGAAATCAAAATTTGATAATCTTTATGGTTGTCGCGAGTCGTTGGCCGATGGCATAAAGCGTGCAACCGATGTGATGCTTGCGGGAAAGGTTGCTGTGGTTTGTGGATATGGTGATGTTGGTAAAGGTTGTGCTCATTCAATGCGTTCGTATGGTGCTCGTGTGATTGTTACAGAAATCGACCCAATATGTGCTTTGCAAGCTGCAATGGAAGGTTTCGAAGTAAAAACTGTTGAAGATGCGCTTGACGAAGGGGATATTTACGTTACCACAACTGGAAATTGCGATATTATTCGAATTGAGCATATCGAAAAAATGCGCGATGGAGCAATCGTCTGCAATATCGGTCATTTTGATAACGAAATTCAGGTGGAAAAATTGAAAAATTACGAAGGAATAGAATGTGTGAATATTAAACCTCAAGTGGATAAATATACTTTCCCCGACGGACATTCTATTTTGTTGCTTGCCGATGGTCGTTTGGTGAATTTGGGTTGCGCAACGGGTCACCCATCTTTTGTGATGAGTAATTCGTTTACAAATCAAACTTTGGCTCAAATAGAACTTTTTACAAATAAGTACGAGACAAATGTTTATTGTTTGCCTAAAAAGTTAGATGAAGAAGTTGCTCGTTTGCATTTGGAAAGAATAGGTGTAAAACTTACAAAATTGACTCAAAAACAAGCAGATTATATCGGAGTTTCTGTTGATGGACCTTATAAATCTGATATTTATAGATATTAAAAAAATAAAAAAATGTCGTTACAGTGTGGAATCGTAGGTTTACCTAATGTTGGTAAATCTACAATATTTAATTGTCTTTCAAATTCGAAAGCCCAGTCAGCAAATTTTCCTTTTTGTACAATAGAGCCAAATGTTGGTGTTATTAATGTGCCAGATGATAGATTGAATAAATTGGCAGAGATTGATAAACCTGAACGAGTTGTGCCTACAACTGTAAAAATAGTTGATATTGCAGGATTGGTTAAAGGAGCAAGTAAAGGTGAAGGATTGGGGAATAAATTTCTTGCAAACATAAGAGAAACCGATGCAATCCTTCATATATTAAGATGTTTTGATGATGATAATATTGTGCATGTCGATGGTTCGGTTAATCCAGTTAGAGATAAAGAAATTATTGACACTGAATTACAATTGAAAGATTTAGAAACTATCGAAAATCAAATAAAGAAAGTCCAAAAACAAGCTCAAACAGGTGGTGATAAAAATGCCAAGGCATTGTATGAGATATTGTTGCGTTATAAAGAAGTTTTGGAGCAAGGAAAATCTGCACGAACAGTAGTTCTTGAAAAAGATGAACAAAGTGTGGTACGTGATTTGTTTTTATTGACAAACAAGCCTGTGCTATACGTGTGTAATGTTGACGAAAAATCTGTTGTTGATGGTAATAAATATGTAGAGCAAGTTCGTGAAGCTGTAAAGGATGAAAATGCTGATGTTTTGATTATTTCAGCAAAAGTTGAATCGGAAATTGCAGAATTAGATTCTTATGAGGATCGTCAAATGTTTTTAGAGGAAATTGGTTTGACAGAATCAGGTGGGGCTCGTTTGATACGTGCTGCTTATAATTTGCTTGATTTGCAAACATATTTTACAACTGGTGCTGACGAGTCGCGAGCATGGACCTTTACGCGTGGATCAAAAGCTCCACAATGTGCAGGTATAATCCACACCGATTTTGAAAAAGGTTTTATACGTGCCGAAGTAATCAAGTATGATGATTATGTGATGTTAGGTAGTGAATCAGCTTGTCGTGATGCAGGGAAATTGAGTGTAGAAGGGAAAGAATATATTGTGCAAGATGGAGATATTTTACATTTCCGCTTTAACGTGTAATTGTAATTGAGAAAACTTGTTTTCATATCTTTTGTCTTTTTGCTTTTCTTTTCAGAAACTAAAGCTTATCTCCCTTATTATGATATTAAGGCGAAAGTAATCACTGGGGGAATTTTAAAGCATACAAAACACCTTGAGAATACTGTAAAAGGTCCAACGTTAGGACTAGAAGTTGCAGTAGAATTTCTCCCACAAGGAAAATATGATTGGGAAAAATATTGGAATTATCCAATTGTAGGCGTCGGGTTTCTTGGTATGGATTTGGGAAATACTAAAGTTTTTGGGCAAGCTTTTGCCGTTTACCCTTACCTGTTGGTTCCAATAGTTCGCCAAGAACACTTTCTTTTTAATTTTAAAGTTGGTGCAGGTATAGCTGTTTTGACAAAAACATGGTATCATTGCGATACTCAAAGTGGAGTAAATGCCCCAACTGCAAATGCAGCAATTGGCTCTCATTTAAATGTATTTTTGCCGATAGGTTTTACGTTCGATTTTCCTATAAAAAAAGGTTTTATGGTAACTTCGGACTTGATGTTGAATCATATTAGTAATGGTAGTTTTATACAACCAAACTCGGGTTTAAATATTATTAATGGCTTTGTTGGGGTGGCTTATAGGCCGAATTGGAGAGAGTATATGTTTCCTTGGAATGATTATATAAAACCTAGGGAGAAAAATTATCAGCTTGAACTAGCGATGGGCGGAGGTGCACGTCAGTTGTATTACAAGGATAAAAAGTTTTATGGAGTAGCTTCAGCTCGTTTTTCGTTTTATAAAATGTTAACCAATTTTTATAAGATAGGAGCTTCGGTTGATGCTTTTTATGATGGAGTTTTTGTTAATCAAGGTGAGGCTGGTGGTAATTATCACACAACTTATAAACGTTATTCTATTGCAGAAAATAAAACTAAAAATAAATTTAGAGTAGGTTTGTCGTTAGCAAATGAATTTGAAATTGGACGAGTTACTGCAGGTATTCATTGGGGATTTTATGTCTTTGATCCAATAAGAAATGCTTATAAGCTTGGAACAAATCCAAAATATGAGAAAAAAGGATATCCTCATCGCCCATTTCTTTACTCGTATAATATAGAGAAAGAAGATGGGTGGAATTATTTCCGTTTGTTGTTGAAGTGTAAAATAGTAGATAATTTTTTTGTTAGTGCGTCATTGAAAACTCATTTACAAAAAGCAGAGTTTTTTGATATAGGTTTTGGTTATACTTTTCAGTTTAAAAATAAGCGAGCATCTTATGCGACGTTATATTAAAATACGCTGAATTTCTTGGCTAAAAAACGTTAACACTCCTTAATCGTGTTTTTTTATTTGCTATCTTTGTACAAAATTTGATTAAAAATAAAAAAAAGTAATAAAAATGCTTATTGGATACATATCACAAGTTGTAGGTCCGGTGGTTGATGTCGTTTTTAAAACAGAAATGGAAAACGTCTCGTTGCCATCGATTCATGATGCTTTAGAGGTAGTTCGCCCTAATGGTAAAAAGTTGATTTTAGAGATTCAGCAACATATAGGTGAAAATACTGTTCGTACAGTTGCTATGGATTCTACTGATGGTTTGCGTAGAGGGCTTGAAGTAAAACCAATGGGTAAGCCTATATCTATGCCTATTGGGCAACAAATAAAAGGTCGTTTGTTGAATGTGGTGGGTGATGCTATTGATGGTATGGCTGATTTGTCTTACGAAGAAACGTATCCAATTCATAGAGAACCTCCTAAATTTGAGGAACTTTCTACCAAAAAAGAAATATTATTTACAGGGATTAAAGTTATCGATTTGCTAGAGCCGTATTCGAAAGGTGGTAAAATCGGACTTTTTGGTGGTGCTGGTGTTGGAAAAACTGTATTGATACAAGAGCTTATAAATAACATTGCAAAAGGACATAATGGATTTTCTGTATTTGCTGGTGTTGGTGAGCGTACAAGAGAGGGAAATGACTTGCTTCGTGAAATGATAGAATCGGGTATTATTCGTTATGGTGAGGAGTTTAAGAAAAGTATGGAAGAGGGGAATTGGGATTTATCTAAAGTGGATTATAAGGAATTAGAGAAATCTCAAGTGTCACTCATTTTTGGTCAAATGAATGAACCGCCAGGAGCACGTTCTTCTGTGGCATTGTCGGGGTTGACTATTGCGGAATCGTTCCGTGATAGTGATAATGGTCATGATATATTATTTTTTATAGATAATATTTTCCGTTTTACACAAGCTGGATCTGAAGTTTCAGCCTTGTTAGGACGAATGCCTTCGGCTGTAGGTTATCAACCTACTTTGGCTACAGAAATGGGTTTGATGCAAGAGCGAATTACTTCTACTAAAAAAGGCTCAATTACTTCGGTGCAAGCTGTTTATGTGCCTGCAGACGACTTGACAGACCCTGCTCCTGCAACAACGTTTACGCACTTGGATGCAACTACGGTTTTGAGTCGTAAGATTTCAGAATTAGGGATTTATCCTGCTGTAGACCCGTTGGATTCAACTTCTAGAATTTTGGATCCTCAAATCGTTGGAGAGGAGCATTATAATACTGCACAACGTGTAAAACAAATTTTGCAAAGAAATAAAGAGCTTCAGGATATTATTTCTATTTTAGGTATGGAAGAGTTGTCTGATGAAGATAGAATGACTGTTAATCGTGCAAGAAAAGTGCAACGTTTCTTGTCTCAACCATTTACTGTGGCTGAACAATTTACAGGAGTCCCAGGTGTGATGGTTCCTATTGAGGATACGATAAAAGGATTTAAGATGATATTAGATGGAGAGGTTGATGAGTATCCAGAAATGGCTTTTTTGAATGTAGGAACAATAGAAGAAGCTATAGAGAAAGGTAAAAAATTACTTGAAGCTGTACGAGCTTAATAAAGATGAGATTAGAGATAATATCACCAGAAGGTTTAGTGTTTGAAGGAGAAGTGAGTTCTATTTCTGTTCCGGGTATGTATAGTGCTTTTACTATACTAAAGAATCATGCTCCGATTATTTCCTCTTTGTCAGAGGGTAAAGTAGTATATGTTTTGATGGATGGTAAAGAGAATGAACTTTTTGTAAATGGTGGTTTTGTTGAGGTTGGTAATAATGTAGTTACTATTTGTATAGAAAAATCAATAGAGCAATGAAAAGAATGATTTTTGTAGGTCTTTCAACATTAATGATTTGTGCGGCATTATTATTAATTTTGTTGTATTATTGTTTCTCTGAATATTATCATAATCTTTTTGTGTTCGTTCCTGTTTATTTTATAGTCTTTTTTATAGTAGAATTTGCTTTGTTAAACGTGTATAGGAAAGATAGCGGAGCTAAAAAGTTGAATATATTTTTATTGTTTAAGGTTGTAAAGTTTTTTGTTTCTATTTGCATACTTTTTTTGTGGATAAAATTTATAGATAAAAATAATATTAGTTTTTCGTCTGTTTTTCTCATACTTTATTTTGTGAGTTTGATGTTAGAAGCTATAGAATTTTCAAAAATAATGAAGAAGAATGAATAAAAAATTCTTTACAATATTATTACTTTTGTTTGTTTGCTTGGGTTTGTGGGCAAATGAAAAAGAGTCTACTCCAAAAGTAGATGTTAAAAGTATCATTTTTGATCATATATCTGATGCTTATGAATGGCATATTACTACTATTGGTGAAAAGCATATAACAATACCTTTGCCTATTATTGTTTATGGAGAAACAAATGGATTTAAGGTGTTTATGTCATCCCAATTGCATCATTATGATTCTTATTGTGGTTATCAATATGGTGCTAAAGAAGGAAAATATGCAGGAAAAATAGTAGAGTTGAATGCTAGAGGGGAAGAGGTTCGTCCATGGGATTTTTCATTAACTAAAAATGCTGTAGCAATTATCATAAATTGTATTCTTTTAGCTGTGATTATACTATGGGTAGCTAGTTGGTATAAAAAGAAACCTATGGAAGCACCAAAAGGTTTTCGTGGAGCTTTAGAAATGCTGATAATGAGTATTCAAGATGATTTAATAAAACCATGTATAGGAAAAGATTATAAAAAATACTCTCCGTATCTTTTGACAGCATTTTTCTTTATTTTTTTTAATAATCTAATGGGATTAATACCACTTTTCCCTGGCGGAGCAAATACTACTGGAAATATTGCAGTTACATTGGTGTTGGCTTTGTTTACATTTTTTGCGGTAAATATATTTGGTACGAAAGAGTATTGGAAAGAAATACTTTGGCCTGATGTGCCTATTTGGATGAAGGCTATTCCTTTGATGCCTATTATTGAGTTGTTTGGTATTTTTACAAAACCATTTGCTTTGATGATTCGTTTGTTTGCTAATATAATGGCAGGTCATTCGATAGTCTTAGGCTTAACTTGTTTGGTGTTTATTACCGCATCAATGGGAGCTGCCGTTTGTGCAGGAATGACTTTTGTTTCTGTATTCTTTACAATTTTTATGGATTGTTTGGAACTTTTAGTAGCATATATACAAGCATATGTTTTTACAATGTTATCATCGGTATTTATTGGTTTGTCAAAGGTGGAACATCATAGTTGAGAATTATAAATTTATAGATAAAAGAAGATTATTAACCTTAAAAAATTAAAAGTATGTTATTAGAATTATTTAGCGCACAATTTGGTGCAACATTAGGAGCAGCATTAGCAGTAATTGGAGCAGCATTTGGTATTGGAAAAATTGGTTCAAGTGCTATGGAGGCTATCGCTCGTCAACCAGAATCAGCAGGTGATATTCGTACAACAATGATTATTGTTGCTGCCTTGATTGAAGGTGTTGCATTGTTTGCAGTTGTAGTTTGTTTAATGGCATTATAAAAAGATTTAGATTATGTCATTGCTAATGCCAGAAACAGGTTTGGTGTTTTGGATGCTGTTAGCATTTGGAATTGTATTTTTTATATTGGCAAAATTTGGTTGGCCAATTATTACTGGAATGGTTGAAAAGCGAAGTGTCTTTATAAATGATTCAGTGAAGGCTGCCGAAGAAGCAAATAAGCAATTAGAAAATATAAAAATAGAAACAGCTGCAATTTTGGCTAATGCTCAGCAAGAACAAATGAAAATATTGAATGAGGCTTCTGAACTTCGTAATCAAATTATACAAGAAGCAAAAGAAAATGCTATTGTGGAATCTCAAAAAATAATTGAAAATGCTAAACGTCAAATTCAATTAGAAAAAGAAAAAAGTTTAGAAGCAATGAAAAATCAGATAGCAGAACTTTCTTTAGATATAGCTGAAAAAGTTCTTCGTGCTGATTTACAAAAAGATAACCGTCAATCAGAAATGATTGACAAACTCTTAAATGAAATAACTTTGAATTAATATGAATTCGGGATTGATTGTAACTCGTTATGCTAAGGCTCTTTTAACTTCTTCGGAGGAACAAGGTGAGAGTTTGAATATATATAAACTGATGTCGACATTGGTTGATAGCTTTGCACAACATAATACGTTACAATCTGTGTTGAAAAATCCTACATTATCTATTGCTCAAAAAAAAGAGTTGATAACAGTAGCATCGGGCAATTTTTCGAACACATTGTTTGAACTTTTTATCGATTTGTTGTTAAAAAATAGAAGAGAGGATTTTTTGCAGCGAATAGCACTTAACTTCTGTGATCTTTATAGAAAAAATTTTAATATTTGTATGGGTAGGTTGGTGACAGCTGTTCCTTTGGATAAGAAAACCGAAGAGGCAATTTGTGCATTTTTAAGAAAACATTCGCAACAAGAGGTAGAACTTAAAACGGTAATTGACGCTAATATTTTAGGAGGATTTATTTTAGATGTTGAAGAAGAACGCCTTGATGCATCTATTGCAGGGCAACTTCATAAAATAAGAAAAAATCTAGTGAAATAGGTTAATTATTAAAAGTGAAAAGCAGTTAGAAAATAAGAAAAATATGGCTGAAAATATAAAAGTAAGTGAAGTATCAGATGTCTTGCGTCAGCAATTGGCTGGACTTAATCTTGATGTTCAGTTTGAAGAGGTAGGAACGGTTCTTCAAGTTAGTGATGGAGTTGTTCGTATCTATGGATTGAAAAACGCAGAATCAAATGAATTGTTAGTGTTCGAAAATGGAATGAATGCCATTGTAATGAACTTGGAAGAAGACAATGTCGGTGCTGTACTTTTAGGTAATAGTGAAAAAATAAAAGAAGGATTTACCGTTAAACGAACTCATCGTATTGCTTCAATTCGTGTGGGTGAAGGAATGTTGGGTAGAGTTATCGACCCTCTTGGAAACCCTTTAGATACTAATGATCCTATTGTTGGAGAATTACTCGAAATGCCTCTTGAAAGAAAGGCTCCTGGTGTTATTTATCGTCAACCTGTAAATGAGCCATTGCAAACTGGCTTGAAGGCTGTTGATGCGATGATTCCGATTGGTCGCGGACAACGTGAGTTGATTATTGGAGACCGTCAAACAGGAAAAACAAGTATTGCTATAGATACTATTATTAATCAGCGTGCAGCTTACGAAGCTGGTAATCCTGTTTATTGTATCTACGTCGCAATCGGTCAGAAAGGTTCTACTGTTGCGGCATTAGTAAATACGTTGAGAGAGAAGGGAGCAATGGATTATACTGTTGTTGTTTCGGCTACTGCTGCAGATTCGGCTGCTATGCAATATTTTGCACCATTTGCGGGTGCTGCTATTGGAGAATATTTCCGTGATACAGGACGTCATGCTTTGGTAGTATATGATGACTTGTCAAAACAAGCAGTTGCTTATCGCGAAGTTTCATTGATTCTTCGTCGTCCTTCTGGTCGTGAAGCTTATCCTGGTGATATATTTTATTTACATTCTCGTTTGTTGGAACGTGCTGCAAAAATTATTAAACAACAAGAAGTAGCTGAACAAATGAACGATTTGCCTGAATCACTAAAAGGAAAGGTTAAGGGTGGAGGTTCACTTACAGCTTTACCTATTATTGAAACTCAAGCAGGTGATGTCTCTGCATATATCCCAACAAATGTTATTTCAATTACCGATGGACAAATATTTTTGGATACCGATTTGTTTAATCAAGGTAATAGACCTGCTATTAATGTCGGAATATCTGTTTCGCGTGTAGGGGGAAATGCTCAAATTAAAGCGATGAAAAAGGTTGCTGGTACATTGAAAATTGACCAAGCACAATATCGTGAGTTAGAGGCATTCTCGAAATTTGGAAGTGATATGGATGCCGTAACAGCAATGACTATTGATAAGGGACAAAAAAATACACGTTTGTTAGTACAACCAGTGTATTCGCCAATGTCGGTAGAAAAACAAATTGCAGTACTTTATTGTGGTACAAATGGTTTGTTGTCAGATGTCCCACTAGATAAGGTTTCGTTATTTGAAAAAGAATTGATTAAAGTTTTGGAGTTGAAACATCAAACAGATGTCCTTGATGTATTACGTAGTGGAGTTATCAATGACGATGTTTGTGATATAATAAAAACAGAAGCAAGTATTATTTCAAAACAAATAAATAAAGATTAATAATGGCATCTTTAAAAGAGATAAAATCTCGTATTTCTTCTGTTAATTCAACAATGAAGATAACATCTGCCATGAAAATGGTGGCTTCAGCGAAATTACGAAAGGCTCAAAAAAATAGTGAAGCATTTATCCCTTATCAACAAAAATTGGAAGGAATGCTTTATAATTTTCTTTCGGCAGAAGAGCATTTTACAACACCTTTCGCCGAGCAGCGTGAGGTGAAAAGAGTTGCTATTGTTGTTTTATCTTCTAATTCAAGTCTTTGTGGTGCATTTAATTCTAATGTTATAAAAGAATTAGATAAGACATTAAATATATATAAGGAGTTAGGCACTGAAAATGTTTTAATATTCCCTGTGGGAAAAAAGGTGTATGACTTTTGCCGAAAATCAGGATATAAAGTACCAGAATTAAATCATTTGATAGATTCGCCTAGATATGCACCAATGGTTGATTTTGCTGATGAATTAATACAACTATTTCTTGAAAAGAAAGTCGATAAGGTAGAATTAATATACCAACATTGTAAGAGTACGTCTACGCAACAACTTTTGCATCAGAATTTTTTGCCAATGTCGCTTGATGCAAAAGATAAAGTTACAAGTTCGCTTGACTATTTAGTAGAACCGAATAGAAGTTTGATTATAAGAGACTTGTTACCAAAAGTTTTGCGTTTGAAAATATATGTTGCATTGCTTGATTCGTATGCCGCAGAACAAGCAGCACGTACTGTTGCTATGCAAGTGGCGACAGATAACGCTAATGATTTATTGCAAGAGTTGACAATACAATATAATAAAAGTCGACAACAAGCAATTACCAACGAATTATTGGATATTATTGGTGGTTCACAATCCTAAATTCTATAAAATTGGAAAAACAAAAGCAAATCGCGATATTAGGCTCTACAGGGTCTATTGGTTGTCAGGCTTTGGAGGTAATTGCTGCAAATCCTACACGATTTCAAGTTTATGCACTTACGGCAAATAATAATGTAGATTTACTTGCTCAACAAGCTCGAATATTTAATCCTGAAGTTGTATGTATAGCAAACGAAGAACATTATGAAACGTTAAAAAGTTTGCTAAATGATTTACCAATAAAAGTATTTGCGGGAGCAGAGGCTATTGCTCAAACTGTTCAAATGCC
>JAEIGA010001900.1_pt1 | contig 33248 bp, 23 predicted proteins | sample 9270691 | NCBI WGS metagenome assembly JAEIGA01 (sample SAMN17057246, study PRJNA624740) | gut metagenome | biome: biome; isolation source: fecal sample | host: Bos grunniens | place: China: Xizang | collected 2019 | reverse complement strand
TGCTCTGAAGATGCTTCTTACATCACAGGTCAGGTTCTTTCCGTAGACGGCGGAATGCATATGTAATCCAGGTGCTTTTGGGGAGCACCTCGAAAATAAAAACAATGGAGAATTAAGTAAATGGCAAACAGAGTCGTAGTAACCGGTATGGGTGCAATCACACCTCTTGGTAACAGCGTTGAGACTTTCTGGGAAGGTCTTAAGAAAGGAAAGGCAGCTACCGCGCCGATTACAAAGTTTGATGCAAGCGGTTTTAAGGTAAAGCTCGCATGCGAAGTAAAGGATTTCGATCCTCAGAACTACATGGATTTCAAGACAATGAAGCGTATGGAACCTTTCGCTCACTACGCTTTGGCTGCTGCTAAGGAAGCTATCGAGCAGGCAGGACTTGATATGGAGAAGGAAGACCCTTACAGAGTAGGCGTCATCGTAAGCTCCGGTATCGGTTCAATGCAGGCTCACGAGAGAGAGCAGATCAGATTCGAGAAGTCCGGCAAGATCGCTCCTATGTATATTCCCATGATGATCGCAAACATGGCATCCGCCAACATTGCTATCCAGTACGGAATGAAGGGCATCAACACATGCGTAGTTACAGCATGCGCAACAGGTCTTCACTCAATCGGTGATGCTTTCAAGGCTGTTAAGTACGGCGATGCAGACGTCATGATCACAGGCGGATGCGAGGCAGCTGTCTGCAGAACAGGCATCCAGGGATTCGCAGCTCTTACTGCTCTTTCAACAAACGAAGATCCCGAGACAGCTTCAAGACCGTTCGATAAGGACAGAGACGGCTTTGTTATCGGTGAAGGTTCAGGCGTTCTCGTTATCGAGAGCTATGAGCACGCTAAGGCAAGAGGCGCTAACATCCTCGCTGAGATCGTAGGTTACGGCGCTACATGTGACGCATACCACATCACATCACCTGCAGAAGACGGAAGCGGCGCAGGCATGGCAATGATCATCGCCATGCAGGAAGCTGGCATCAAGCCTTCTGAGATGGATTACATCAACGCACACGGAACCTCTACACACCACAACGATCTTTTCGAGACACGCGCAATGAAGTATGCGTTCAAGGAAGATATCAGAAATATCGCAATCAACTCCACAAAGTCCATGATCGGTCACGTATTGGGCGGTGCCGGCGGCGTTGAGCTCATCACATGCGTTAAGTCCATCCAGGACGGATTCGTTCATGTAACAGCAGGCTCAAAGGAGAGCGAAGGCGAGATGGATCTCGATTACACATTCATCGAACCTAAGAACCGCAACATTGTTTATGCAATGACAAACAACCTCGGATTCGGCGGACACAACGCTTCCATGATCGTTAAGAAGTTCGAGGACTAAGGGAGAAATAACATGGCAGACAAGAACCTCAAGACAGGTCTGACATTGGAAGAGATGACAGCTCTCATCAAGGCTGTTTCCGAATCAAATCTCGACAGCTTTGATTACAAGGAAGGAGATTTCTCTTTATCTCTTCACGCATCAAAAGGATTCGTTCAGCAGGTTTCAACACCCGCTATGACCGTTGCGTCAATGTCTGTTCCCGACATCTCACAGGCTATGGCTCAGGCAGCTGAGGCGGCAAGCGGAGATGAGGACGATGACAATGCTTTCATCATCAAGTCACCTTTGGTAGGCACTTTCTATGCTGCTCCCGCACAGGACAGCGCTCCTTTCGTAAAGATCGGTGACCGCGTAAAGAAGGGCCAGACACTTGCGATTGTCGAAGCAATGAAGATGATGAATGAGATCGAATCTGACTGCGACGGCGTTATTTCGGATATACTTGTAGCAAACGGTGAGGCTGTTGAATTCGGTCAGCCTCTGTTCAAGATCAGCTGATTATAAGGAGGCTTACGACAATGGCTAATGCACTTAACACACAGGAGATCATGAAGATTATCCCCCACAGACATCCTTTCCTTCTCATCGACAAGGTAGAGGATTATGTTCCGGGTGAGTATGCAATCGCTTATAAGAACTTCACATACGATGAGTATTTCTTCAGAGGACACTTCCCCGAAATGCCTATCGTTCCGGGTGTCATCACCGTTGAAGCTCTTGCACAGACAGGCGCTGTCGCAATCCTCTCAAGAGATGATTTCAAGGGTAAGATCGCAGTATTCGCAGGTATCGACAAGTGCAAGTTCAAGACTGCAGTCGTTCCCGGCGATACAGTAAGACTTGAGACAAGAATCACAGCTGTTAAGGGACCTGTAGGTCTCGGCGAAGCAGTCGCAACAGTTAATGGCAAGGTTGCAGTACAGGCAACTCTTAAGTTCGCGATTCTCCAGTCAACATAATATTCCGGAGCTAATTTAAATGTTCAAGAAAGTCCTTATTGCCAACAGGGGCGAGATTGCTGTGCGCATAATCAGGGCGTGCCGCGAGATGGGTATCGAGACGGTTGCGGTATGTTCCGAGCCTGACAGAAACGCTCTTCACGCCATGCTTGCCGACCATACAATCTGTATCGGTCCTGCACAGTCTTCCGAGAGTTACTTAAACATCGGAAGGATCATCAGCGCCACGATCACCTCCGGTGCCGACGCGATCCACCCGGGCTTCGGCTTCTTATCCGAAGATTCGAAGTTTGCAAGGATCTGTGAGAGATGCAATATCGCATTCATCGGTCCCACATCCGACATGATCGCAGCATCAGGCAACAAAGCACAGGCAAAGAAGACCATGATGGATGCAGGCGTTCCTACTATTCCCGGAAGCGCCGTTGCAGTAAACACGGTCAAGGAAGGACTTGAGCTTGCCGACATCGCAACATATCCCGTCATGATCAAAGCCTCACTCGGCGGCGGCGGAAAGGGCATGCGTGTTGCAAGAAGCAAAGATGTTTTCGAGCAGGCATTCTTAACGGCACAGACTGAAGCGAAGAACGCTTTCGGCGACGACATGATGTACATCGAGCATTATGTCGAGCACCCCAAGCACATCGAGGTTCAGATCCTTGCCGACAAGTTCGGCAACGTTGTTCACTTGGGAGAGCGCGACTGCTCTATTCAGAGAAACCACCAGAAGCTCATTGAGGAGACACCCTGCGCAGCTCTGTCTGAAGAACTCAGAAAAGAGATCTGCGAAGCGGCAGTAAGAGCTGCAAAAGCAGTTAACTACGAGAATGCCGGTACGGTCGAGTTCCTCCTCGAACCTTCAGGAAAGTTCTATTTCATGGAAATGAATACGCGTATCCAGGTCGAGCACCCCATTACCGAATGGGTAACGGGCATCGATCTCATTAAGGAGCAGATAAGGATCGCGGCAGGCGAGCCTTTGAGCTTTACGCAGGACGATATTAAGATCACGGGCCACTCCATCGAAGTGCGCATCAACGCAGAAGATCCCGAGCACAAGTTCAGACCCTGTCCCGGCAAGATCGAGATGGCATACCTTCCGGGCGGCAAGGGTGTACGCGTGGACTCCGCTGTCTATTCAGGCCTTGAGATCCCGCCTTACTACGATTCAATGCTTGCTAAGTTATCCGTATGGGCAAAGGACCGTGAAGAGGCCATCAGAAAAGCAAGAACGGCATTGGGCGAAGTCATCATCACAGGCGTTAAGACCAACGTCGATTACCAGTACGGCATTTTGAGCGAACCCGATTTTATCGAGGGCAAGACCGATATCGATTTCATCGAAAAGCATTCGCATAAGTAAGGTTAACAATGGAACTCAGATATTTATTCAAGAAGACACAGACAGACGACATCGAACCTGAGAAGAAGGCAGCTTCCGAAGCTCCGCAGACACCTCAGGGCCTGTTCCAGAAATGCGATGCGTGCGGTCAGACGATATTCGCCGAAGAATTAAGAAAAGACCTGTTCGTATGCCCCACATGCGGCAACTATTTCCGTATGTTCGCATCCACCAGAATCGCCGACATCATTGATAAGGGCACATTCGAAGAGTGGGATACCGACATCGGAGAGACCAACCCTTTGAACACTCCCGGTTACGAAGACAAGATCAGAAGACTTCAGGATAAGACCGAACTCGATGAGGCTATCGTTACGGGCAAGGGACTTATCAATGGCCATCCATCATGCATCGGCGTTATGGACTGCCGCTTCATGATGGCTTCCATGGGAAGCGTTGTCGGCGAGAAGATCACGCGCATGTTCGAGCGCGCAACAGATGAAGGACTTCCGGTAATCATCTTCACCGCATCAGGCGGCGCGAGAATGCAGGAGGGCATCGTATCCCTTATGCAGATGGCAAAGACATCTGCTGCCATCAAGAGACACTCCGACAAGGGCCTTCTTTACATAACAGTTCTCACTGACCCTACAACAGGCGGTGTTACTGCAAGCTTTGCAATGCTCGGAGACATCATCCTTGCTGAGCCCGGTGCACTCATCGGCTTTGCTGGTCCCCGTGTAATCGAGCAGACGATAGGCCAGAAGCTTCCTGAAGGATTCCAGCGTTCCGAGTTTCTTCTCGAGCACGGTTTTGTCGATGCAGTTGTTGCACGCAAGGGAATGAAGAAGTACTTAAGCAATATCCTGAAGCTCCACGAGAATAACGGCGAGTATTCTTTTGACGGCGTTAAGGCCAAGAAAAAGACTGCCCGCAAGAACAAGCTCTCTGCATGGGATAAGGTCATGATCTCCAGAGGCAAGGACCGTCCCGTAGCACAGGATTACATCAAGTCATTGTTCCCCGACTTCGTCGAGTTTCACGGCGACAGATTCGTCAAGGACGACCAGGCTATCATGGGCGGCATTGCAACATTTGCCGGCCGCGCAGTCACTGTCATTGCCGAATCAAAGGGCCACGATACAAAGCAGAATGTCGAGCGCAATTTCGGTATGCCTTCACCTGACGGTTACCGCAAGGCATTAAGGCTCATGAAGCAGGCTGAGAAATTCGGCCGTCCCGTCATCTGCCTCATCGACACTCCAGGCGCATACTGCGGTCTTGAAGCAGAAGAAAGAGGTCAGGGCGAGGCCATCGCAAGAAACCTCTACGAACTTTCATCTTTGAAGGTTCCCGTATTATCAATAATCATCAGTGAGGCAGGCTCCGGCGGAGCACTTGCACTCGGTGTATCCGATAAGGTATGGATGCTCGAGAATGCCATCTATGCGATCCTCTCACCTGAGGGTTACGCAAGCATTCTCTGGAAGGATTCCAAGCGCGCACCCGAAGCTGCAGCAGAGATGAAGCTCACGGCAGAAGACATGCTCTCACTCGGCATCGTCGAGAAGGTCATAACAGAACCCGAAGAGCTTACTCATGCAAATCTCTCCGAAGTAACGGACCAGATCGCATCAGATCTTGCCGGCTTCATCAAGGACAACCTCGAGTTCGACGGCGACGCCCTCTGCGAAGAGCGATACAACAGATACCGTAAATACGGCGCGTAAGGACAGATCCCCATTCTTTGATACCATTGTTGATGAACTGTTAAATAGATTGGGATTTAATTATCAACAAATTCTTTAACGTGAAATCCTGTTAAATAATTTGTTGATAAAAAACGGTGATATTATTCAACAAGTTTCTGCTTATTTGATCAGTAAGATGCAGGGCGGTGCCTGCAACGCCTTGAACACCATACAGCACCTGTAATGGTGGCAGCGGTCAAGGCCGCCGCAGGCGGGGCGAATGCCCGAAGCCTTTACGGCTGACACTGCAGGTGCTATTAACATGCGTGGAAGTTGACCCTTTCATTCGATATACTTTGAGTATATTTGAATCGTAAAGGAGCCATGCCATGAACATTAAAAAGTTCCTCAAGAATATGACCGTTGAAGACAAAGCCAGACTCCTTTGCGGAACATCGGATTTCACGATCGGAGGCTTTCAGTCTGCTGCAGGTTTCGTTCCTGAACTGAGCATGCAGGACGGTGGTACGGGCATAAATCACCAGCACTTTTTCCAGAGACTGTTCAGAGAGCCTCCCAAGGATGTTGATCCCAATGAAGGTATGCATGTTTTCTTCAATTTCTATGAGCCCGAAAAGCTTACGAAGAAAGAGAAAGCTATAAGGAAAAACATCTATTCCACAATGACAGAGTACAAGGGCGGCATTGATGCTGCTCCGGGCTGTTATCCGCCGGGAATCCTTCTCGCTTCTACATGGGATCCGAAGACCGTTTACGACACGGGTAAAGCATTGGGCATGGAAGCTGCTGTCTATCACGTTGGAGTTCTTCTTGGCACGCCTAACTGCAATATCCTAAGAGAGCCCGTTAACGGCAGATTTTTTGAAGGTTATTCCGAAGATCCTTTCCTTGCGAAAAAGCTTGCACCCGAGATGTGCAAAGGCGTGGAGTCGGCAGGAATCGCATCTAACGTTAAGCATTTTGCGTGCAATAATCTTGAGATCAACAGAACCAATATAGACGAGCTGGTCAGCATGAGAGCATTAAGGGAGATCTATCTTCCGGCTTTCGAAGCCTGCTGCAAAGTTGCGACAACTCTCATGACTTCCTACCCTAAAGTAAACGGAACGCACTGCCATGAGAACTCATGGCTCCTGAAAGACGTCTTGAGAAATGAGTGGGGATATAAGGGCGTTACCATGACCGACTGGGGCTCCTGCAAGGAACGTGCGGGAGATGCCGAAGCGGCAGGACAGGATCTGTTCATGCCGGGTCCCTTCGATTCGTCGGATATCGTAAAGGCGGTCAAGGATGGAAGGCTGAAGATCAAGGAACTCGATAATGCGGCGCTCAGACTTCTCGAACTCATCGACAGGTTCGGTGATGTAAAAGCTCCGGACGGACTCACGGCAGGCAAGTATAAGAAGGCAGGCGACAAGGCTGCTTACAAGGCGGCATGCGAAGGCATCGTCATGCTGAAGAACAACGGAAACCTTCCTCTTAAAAAGACTTCAAAAGTCGTATTCTTCGGTCCTGATCATTTTCAGGATTCAGGCTGGGGAAGTGCTGAAGTCAAGACCGACAGAACCACGTTCATGTCCAAAGAACTTGCAGATATTCTTGGTGAAAAGAATGTCCTTAAAGACGATATCGATGCATTCAGAAAAGGCGCAACGGCAATCGTCATTGAGACATTAAATTCCGGAGAGAGCTCCGACAGGCCTGATCTTAAGATGAACAGGAAGACCGTGTCGCTTGTAAAGAAACTTGCTAAGAACAAGGGCAAAGGTAAGATCTGCCTGATCCTTAACGTGCCCGGTCCTGTTGAACTTGAAGGCCTCGAAAACAGCATTGATTCCATTTTCGCAGTGTTCTATCCGGGCATGATGGGTTCAAAAGCAATGGCTGATATCCTTACGGGCACCGTCAATCCTTCAGGCGCACTGCCTTGCACGTTCCCTGTCAGATATGAGGATACACCCGCTTATCTTTGCTATCCGGATAACCTTACATGCATTTACGGAGAAGGAATCTACGTCGGTTACAGGGGCTATCTCAAGCGCGGCATAAAGCCTCTTTATCCTTTCGGATACGGTCTGTCTTATTCGAAGTTCAACATGGGCACGATCTCGGGAAAGCGGAAAGGCAGCAAGTTCAGCGTTGCGCTTACCGTTTCTAACAGCAGCAAGATTGACGGCAAGGCTGTCGTTCAGCTCTATGTTTCCAAAACGAAGCCGAGAACGGCAAGGGCACCGCTCGAACTTATCGGATTTGCCAAGCCTTTGATCAAGGCAGGAAGTGATGCTGAAGTAACCATCTCTTTTGATAAGAACGATCTGGCTTATTTCGATGAGGAACTTAATAAATTCCTGGTTGAGGGCGGCAACTACGATCTTTTCGTAAGCCTTAAGGGATGCGAGGATCTGATCCCCGCAGGAAGCATATACATTGCCGACTGTTCGGAGGAACTTAAGTGCGGCCCTTTGTGGAAGCTCAATCAGATCATGCAGCATAAGGAGCTTACGGATGCGATCGCAAAAGACTGCGAAGCGCTGGGTTTCCCATACATGGGCTTTGCCGGAATGGCGAAATGGTATCCGCACCAGACGTTTGCAGAGACAGTGAAAACGCCTGAAATGTATAAGGAATTCCTTAAGGCAGCTGCGGAGTTCAGGGAGGAATAAACCGCTCAATTTAGGCAATCCCGCTAAAATAGTGTATTATTATCACGACTTTAGGAGCGGGAGGCATTCTCATGAGCGAATACGATTTTCTCATTGTCGGCGCAGGCCTTTACGGTGCGACATTTGCGCGCCTTGCAACCGATGACGGATATAAGTGTCTTGTGATCGACAGAAGACCCAATGTTGCAGGCAATGTCTATACAGAAGATGTTCACGGCATAAATGTTCATAAGTACGGCGCACATATTTTCCACACGAGCGACAAGGAAGTGTGGGAATTCGCCAATAAGTTCGCAGATTTCAACCGCTACACCAACATGGTCGTTGCCAACTACAAGGGCGAACTTTACTCAATGCCCTTCAACATGTATACGTTTAACAAGATGTGGGGCGTTGTAACTCCTGCAGAAGCAAGGGCAAAGCTCGATGAGCAGATTGCTCTGGGCAAAGTTGATGATCCCCAAAACCTTGAAGAGCAGGCTATCTCCCTTATCGGCCCTGATATCTACAACAAGCTCGTAAAGGGCTATACGGAGAAGCAGTGGGGCAGAAAAGCCACTGAGCTTCCGGCTTTCATCATTAAGAGACTTCCGGTAAGACTTACTTACGATAACAACTATTTCAATGACAATTACCAGGGCATTCCGATCGGCGGATACACCAAATGGATCGAGAACATGCTTGACGGAATTGAGGTTAGATTGGGCATAGATTTCCTCAAAGAGAGGGATTCTTTGGGAAATATTGCCTCGAAAATAATCTATACGGGAATGATAGATGAGTATTATAATTACTCGTTGGGTAAACTCGAGTACAGAAGTCTGAGGTTTGAGACGGAGTATCTGCCTGATACAGACGACTTCCAGGGCAATGCGGTAGTTAACTATACCGATGCCGAGACACCGTTCACGAGGATCTTGGAGCACAAGCATTTCGAATTCGGAACCGGCAAGGGAACAGTTATCACACATGAATATCCTGCTGAGTGGAAACCGGGCGATGAGCCTTATTATCCGCTCAATAACGACAGAAACAACGAGCTTTACAAAAAGTACGAAGAGCTTTCTGAGTCTGACGGCAACGTTATCTTCGGCGGAAGACTCGGAAAATACAAATACTATGACATGGACGACACTATCGCCGCATGCATGCAAGACTACAAAAGGATAACTGAATGAACATGAAAAGAATCGGAGCAATAATCCTCTCGGCAGCTGTTGCCGCATCCATTTTCGCAGGATGCTCACAGACAACAGAAACATCAGGAACAGCAGCTGCACCCGTTGCAGAGACAACTGCGGCAGCAACTTTGCCTTCTGAAACCACTGCTGCTGAAACTGAGTACAAGAACCCCGAGTCGACTGCAGATCTTTATGGTGATCAGATCATGAACTACCTTGATCACCAGTATTACTTCAATGGTCAGCCTGTTCCTTTATGGGAATCAAACTATTACATCATGGAAACCTTCTATACTTTAAGCCAGTATGCAAGTACTGCGGGTTTCCCTGTAACAACGATCGGCTGCCTTGATCTTGCTGCTGAGTATCCCGGTGATGAATTTGCCACTTACGGTGATTATTTCATTAAGCAGGCTGAGGATACCATTGAGAGCAAATGCATTTTGTGCCAGCGTGCTGCTGATGAGGGACTTGTTCTTTCTGAAGATAAATATACGAAGATCGATGAAGATATCGAAGCGTGGAGAACTTCTGTTGCTCAGCTCGACCTGACACTTGATGAATATTTCCAGATAGTATTCGGACCGAGTATTGATGAAACTGCATACAAAAAAGTCAGTGAGGTAGAGAGCCTTGCAGACGAATATGTACAGTTCTATTATCAGGGTTATCAGGTTCCCCAGATAAGATATGTCTTTTTCCCTGCAACAGATGCGGATGAACAGGCTGTAAAGGATGCCGCTTCAAAAGCCGCTAACGAGATGAAGGATGCATGCGAAAACGATCTGGAAAAGCTTCCCGGACTTGCAGAGACTGCAAAGAATGCAGGAACAGATTTGGATTACGGTGATCTTAGCATCACTTACGAAGAGTTCCCGATCAATTTAGAGGAATGGGCATGGTCTGAAGAACGTGCAGTAGGCGATCTCGATATCGTTATCGAGCCTGATTTAGGTTACTTTATTGTCGGATTCCTCGGAACAACTGCTGACACGTCAAAAGGAAACGCAGCACTTTTCGAAGAGATCAATGCAGACATAGAAGCAAACACATACGACTTCCACACGGATGAGCCGTATCTTCCTGCACCTGCAGCTCCTACGGCTACACCGGCACCTGAAGGTGAGACACAGCCTTCAGCGGAGGTTTCCTTCGATCCCAATTCAACAAATCCTGCAACAACTACTGTTACTAACCAGCAGCACACAATGAATTCAAAGGATGTTCTTGCAGTTGTACTGTATACGCTTGCAGGTGTGGCAGTTGCAGCTGTCGTAATCCTTCTCATTGCCGCTGCCGTGAAGAAGAACAAGAATGGTGCAGGCGCTTCTGAATCGATCGGTGATGACGACGATGAAGATGAGTCTGAAGATGGTGTTTCTTCATCTGATGAAGATGAAGAAGACGAGGATGACGAAGAGGAAGAAGAGGACGGCGAGTGACCGTTTTCGGCTAAGCATTAGTGTAATTACAGAGGCTGTCTCACGATAGAGGCAGCCTTTCGAAAATATTAGAAACAGGAAAATTCGAATGAAGATAAGAAAGACCGGAGCAATATTACTCTTAAGCATATTTGCTTCTTCATTATTTGCCGGATGCGGAAAGACGACGGCAGAAACTGATGCCACGATCGTTTCGGTTGAGACGTCTGCAGATTTTACTCTGCCTTCGGAAACGGATCCGGAGCCTGTAACCGATCCTGACGAACCCCACTCATTTGAGGATGTCTACGGCAATCAGCTCAAGACTTATCTCAACCATCAGTATTATTTTGACGGCGAAGCGATTTCGCTTCAGGAGTCGAACTTCTATTTCATTAAGGTGTTCCTTGAACTGAGCGGTGATGCAAACATGGGTTATTACCCGGTTACACCTTCCGGAGGCCTTGATCTTGCCGCAGAAGTTGAATTCGAGAATGATGACTATAAAACATACGGCGACCTTTTCGTTAAGCGCGCGGAAGAATCGCTTGAGACGACGCTCATTAAGTATAACCGTGCCGTCGAAAACGAAATCGTTCTTTCCGAAGATACCAAAGCTGCAATTGATGACATGATCGACAGCATCAGGGAAGAAAGCGCTACGAAAGCCGGAATGACGCTTGATGAGTATCTTCAGTTATATTTCGGAGACGGCTATGACGAGGCTGTGTTCAGAAAGATCCTGGAGAGATTTTATATTGCCGAAGCGTATTCCAAAAAGTACTGCGAGAATTATCCGTTCTCTGAAGATGAGATACATGCTCCCAACATCAGATATGCTCTTTTTTATGCACCCGAATCTGCTGACAGCGATACAAAGGACAGGGCATATCAGGCTGCCCAGAACATGAAGAATGCATGCAGGAGCGCAGCTGATCTGAAGGATCTGGCTCAATCTGCTTATGAATCAGGCATTGTCAGTGAGCAGGGCGATACCGTGGCCATGAGCAGCCAGCTCAGCGGTTATTCCGAACTGAGAGACTGGGCCTTTGATGAAGACAGGGAAACCGGCGAGGTCGATATCATTTACGAACCAGAAGTTGGTTATTACGTAATAGGTTTTCTCGGCATACAGGATCAGATCAACTATGTGCCTGATATAAGATATGCGCTTTTCCCGGTTATAGATTCTGATACGAATTCAATGACTGAGGCTTATGCGGCCGCGAAAGACCTGAAAGATGCCTGCGGAAGCATCACCGATCTTACTGACCTTGCCGAGCAGGCTTACGAAAACGGACAGGTAATAGATTACGGCGACAGCCTTGTTACCAAGGGCCAGCTTATAGAACTTAAGGCTTTAGAGGACTGGGCCTACGATGAAAACAGGACTGAGGGCGAGATGGATATCGTCTATGTGTCAGGATACGGTTACTTCGTTGTCGGCTATATCAGAACGGAAATGGAGATTTCCGACCTGCTTACAAATATCGCAATGAAGGATCTTAACAATTCCGCTCTTGCAGAGGCAAAGAACGGCACTCACGATTTCCACACAGATGATGAATACCGTCCTGCTCCTGCGGCTCCCACCGCTACACCGGTGCCGGAGATAGAGCTTCCTGATGACAGCGCTGAAGAAACGGCTGTTAACCCCGGTGCCACGGAGCCTTCCGAGCCTGCAGGCCAGACTCAGCAGAAGAGTTCAATGAAGACCACCGATGTTCTTGTCGTAGTATTCTTCACTTTGGCGGGAGTTGCGATCGGTGCGGTAATCGTCGTGCTTATCATGCTGGCCTTAAAGAACAGCAGGAAGGGCACAGATAATTCCGAAGAACAGCAGGATGAGGATCCTGACAGCGAAGAAACGCCTGAGGATGACGGCGAAAAAGCGGATGAAAGATCCTGAGTCTTAAGGGCATTTTCCCGCCGCTAATGACTTTCAGGGTGTTGATGTAGTAGACTATACCAATATTTCACAAGGTGACGAAGGAAAAACAATATGAAAAAACTCGGTGCGTTAATTCTTATCACAGTTATGATCCTGGCTGTTTTCACCGGATGCAGCAATTCCGGTACCGTTTCAGTCGCTTCAGCAACATACCAGCCGCTGATCGATAATTACGGCGACCAGCTGCCTCTGTATCTCGACAGACAGTATTACTTTGACGGACAGCCCGTTTCGATTCCCGAAACGAATTTCTATTTCATCAATGCTTTTTTCGATCTCAGCACTTATGCAATGTACGGTTATTTCCCGGCAACCGCTAAGGGATATATCGATCTTTCAGCTGAATGTCCTGAGGAAGGTTATACAACCTATGGCGACTATTTCGTTAAGTATGCCGAGAACTCTCTTGAGAGCACATGCATTCTGATTGCACGTGCAGAAGCTGAAGGTGTAACACTTTCAGAAGAATCCAAGGCATCCATCGAGTCTTCATTGACTGAAATGAGGACAAACAAAGCAGCAACCGCCGGATTAACTCTTGATGAATACCTCCAGTCTTATTACGGTCCCGGAAACGACGAGGCTACCTTCAAGCAGATCCTTGAGAGATATTATCTTGCAGATGAGTATTCCCGCTATTACTGCAGCAAGCCCGAGAACAATGCCGAAGGTCAGGCTGCTAAGGAAGCAGCTCTTGCAGCAGCAAACAGCATGAAGGATCAGTGCACGACGATCGATGATCTTACAGGTCTTGCACAGGCAGCTCAGCAGGCAGGCGATGTTTTGGATCAGGGCGATATCGCAGTCCCCAAGGGCCAGATGGTTCCCAAGTTTGAGGAGTGGGCTTACGAAGAAGGCAGAACAGTAGGCGAACTTGACGTCATCTATGCCCCTGAATACGGCTACTTCGTAGTCGGATATCTCGGCGTTGACGATTCAACCGGTGTTCCGAATGTCAGATATGCTCTTTTCTATGCGCCCGAAAACGATGATTCGGCACTCGAAGCATTGAGCAAGGAACTCCTTCAGGAGATCGATGAGAAGAAGCACGATTTCCACTATACCCAGGCAACGGTTTCTTCAATGACCACCACGGATGTTCTTATCGTTGTATTCCTTACGCTTGCAGGCGTTTGCATCGTGGCAGTTGTTATCATCCTGATCGCATATGCAATGAAGAAGAACAAGGGCGGCGCTTCAAGGGCTAAATCTTCTTCCAAGCCTTCAAATTCAAAGAACAAGCAGGCAAATAAGCCCAAGCCTTCAAAGCCTTCCCAAAAGCAGGAAGAGGAAGAAGACGAGGATGATGAAGACGAAGAATACGACGAAGATGACGAAGACGATGAGGACGAAGAAGAGGAAGACGACGAGTAATCGTTAAAACATCTTGAAATTCAAGGGCTGTTTCACAAAAGTGGGGCAGCCCTTTTATTTACTTAAAAATAAGGGCATGATAAAATTCTATGATTGCAGTATTATCGAAATTTGTATTAGGAGTGTAATTTCATGGAGATTACCAAGGATCTGGTTCAGTATCTCGAGAATCTCGGAAGACTCGAACTGAGCCCGGAAGATGAAGAAAAGACACAGAAAGCTTTGGGCGATATCTTAGGTTATTTCGACCAGTTGAACGAGCTTGATACCGAAGGCGTTGAGCCGTTAAGCCACGCTGCAGGCGTATCGAACGTAACACGTGAAGACGTTATCGCAAACGAAGATATGAGGGATGCGGTCTTAAGCAACGCACCCGAGACAAAGGACGGTACGATCCTCGTACCGAAGACCTTTGATTAAGGGGTGTGCACATGACTGATATCGAAATTAGAAAACTCGGAGCCCTTGAGATAGGCTCGGCAATAAAGGAAGGAAAGATCACTTCTGTCCAGGCGACAAAGGCTTTCCTCGATGCAATAGATTCGATCGACGGTGATTACAAGACATACATCACAGTGATAAGAGACGAGGCTCTCGCAAAGGCTCAAAAGGCTGACGAGGCCATCAAGGCAGGAACGCTCACAGGTCCTCTGGCAGGTGTTCCGATCGCTATCAAGGACAATATCTGCACGAAGGGGATCAAGACAACCTGCGCATCCAAGATGCTCGGCAACTTTGTTCCTCCCTACGATGCTGAAGTTATCCGCAAGATAGAAGATGCCGGAATGATCATTCTCGGCAAGACAAACATGGACGAGTTCGCAATGGGCTCCACAACCGAGACGAGCTATTTCGGTGCGACATCCAATCCCTGGGATAAGGACAGGGTACCGGGCGGTTCATCAGGCGGTTCCGCTGCTTGCGTAGCTGCAGCTCTGGCTCCTGTTGCTTTGGGTTCCGATACAGGCGGATCCATCAGACAGCCTGCTTCTTTCTGCGGCGTTACTGGCCTTAAGCCCACATACGGTTCCGTATCAAGATACGGCCTTGTTGCTTTCGCTTCCTCTCTGGACCAGATCGGCCCCATCGCAAGAAAAGCGGAAGACATTGCAGCCGTTTACAACGTAATCAGCGGAAAAGACCAGAAGGACCAGTCTTCTTTGGAATCAGAGAAGATCGACATGGACGCTGTTGCAAATTACAGCCTTGAAGGCAAGAAGTTCGGTATTCCGGAAGAATACATCGGTGACGGTATCGATGCCGACGTCAAGAAGGCAGTTCTTGATGCCGTTGAAGTACTTAAGTCAAAGGGCGCTACTGTTGAGACATTCTCAATGCCGATAATCAAGTATGCGATCCCGACTTACTACATCATCTGCTGCGCTGAGGCATGCTCCAACCTGTCAAGATACGACGGCGTTAAGTACGGCTACAGACCTGAGGGCATCGAGGATCTCGGCCAGCTCTATATCAAATCCAGAAGCGAAGGATTCGGACTTGAGGTCAAGAGAAGGATCATGCTCGGTAACTTCGTTCTGTCTTCAGGTTACTACGATGCTTACTACAACAAGGCGTTGAGAGTAAAGAACCTCATCAAGCAGGCTTTCGATGAGGCTTTTGCAAAATACGATGCTATCCTTGGACCTGTTGCACCTACTGCAGCATTAAAGAAGGGCGAGAGCCTTTCAGATCCTTTGAAGATGTACCTGGGCGATATCTGCACGGTACTCATCAACATCGTCGGCATCCCCGCAATGTCCGTACCCTGCGGCTTCACATCCGAGGGACTTCCCGTAGGTCTTCAGATCATGGGCGACAGATTTGCAGAACAGACAGTTACAGGCGTGGCTTCCGCTTATCAGAAGGCCGTTGCCGCTGAGGGCTTCGAAAACAGAATCCCTGAAGAAGTCTTAAGAGGGGAGGGCTGATAACATGCAGGATTATGAGATGGTAATAGGCCTCGAAGTACACTGCGAGCTCTCGACAGAATCAAAGATCTTCTGCGGATGCTCCGCCAAGTTCGGAGGCGAGCCCAATACACACGTATGCGAAGTCTGTTCCGGTATGCCGGGTACGCTTCCTACACTTAACAGACAGGTAGTCGAGTATGCCGTAAAGGCAGGACTCGCGCTTAACTGCGAGATCACAAGAAACAACAAGTTCGACCGTAAGAACTATTTCTATCCCGACCTTCCGAAGGCATATCAGATATCACAGCTCTACTATCCGATCTGCAGGAACGGTCATGTCGACATTAAGACATCACAGGGCATGAAGTCCATCGGCATTCACGAGATCCACATGGAAGAGGATGCCGGCAAGCTCGTACACGATCCAGTTACGGGCATGACCATGGTCGACTTCAACCGCTGCGGCGTCCCGCTCCTTGAGATCGTCTCAGAGCCTGACTTCAGAAGCGGTGAAGAGGTTATCGCATATCTCGAAAAGTTAAGAGATACGATGCAGTATCTCGGCATTTCCGACTGCAAGATGCAGGAAGGTTCCATGAGAGCAGACGTTAACCTTTCAGTACGTCCCAGAGGCCAGAAGGAATTCGGCACAAGGACGGAGATGAAGAATATCGCATCCCTCAAGGCTATCGAGAGGGCTATCGAATATGAGCGTGACAGACAGATCGACCTCATCGAAGAGGGCGGCAAGGTTGTCCAGGAGACAAGACGCTGGGATGACGAGCAGGAGTACACATACTCCATGCGTTCCAAGGAAAATGCCCAGGATTACAAGTATTTCCCTGATCCCGACCTCATGCCGATCAACATCTCCGATGAGTTCCTCGCAAAGGTAAAGGCCGAGCTCCCCGAGTTTGCCGATGCAAAGCGCGAGAGATACGTAAATGAACTGGGTCTCCCTGAATACGATGCGGAGATCATCACGGGAACACCCGCATTGGTCAAGGTTTTCGAGGCTGCATGCGAAGTTACTTCAAAGCCTAAGGACTGCTCCAACTGGCTCATGACAGACCTTCTCAAGCTCGCAAAGGACGCCAAGGTCCTTGCTGCCGACATCGATTTCGACGGTAAGGTCATGGGTAAGATAATCAACCTCGTAAATGAGGGCAAGATCAACCGTAAGTCAGGCCAGAAGGCATTAGAAGAGGCTTTCCTCAACGGAACAGATCCCGAGAAGTACATCGCCGACAACGGTCTGGCTCTGGTATCCGATGCCGGTTCTATCGAGCCTGTCATCAAGGAGATCATTGCCGCCAACGAGAAGGCCGTATCAGGCTATCTTGCAGGCGAAGAGAAGAACCTCACATTCCTTATCGGCCAGTCAATGCGTGCCCTCAAGGGTAAGGCAGACCACCAGGTCGTAAGGCAGACACTGATCGATCTTCTTAACGGAATGAAATAATGGATACATTCTTAAGTATTTTACTGGTCTTATTCTTCGTGCTCGTTAATGCCTTTTTCTCAGGCACCGAGATGGCTGTCATCTCACTTAACGATGCGAAGATGCGTAAACTTGCCGAAGACGGCGACAGAAAAGCCATGCGCGTTATCAAGTTCCTCGATAACCCCGGAAGCTTTCTTGCGACGATCCAGGTAGGTGTTACGCTGGCCGGATTCCTGTCATCCGCTTTTGCGGCAAACAGATTCGCTTCAAAGCTCGCGCTTCTGGTCGATCCCCAGACGCTTCATCCCTGGATGGAGTCGTTGTGGACCGTCGTAATAACGCTGGTGCTCTCATATTTCTCACTGGTTTTGGGCGAGCTCGTTCCCAAGCGCGTTGCCCAGAACAACCCTGAGAGATGGGCTTTTGCCGCTGCCAACGTGGTCAAGTTCATAGGCGCGGTCTTAAAGCCGTTCGTTTGGTTTCTTACAAAGTCCACCAACTTCGTGCTCATGCTCTTCAAGATCGATCCCAACCAGACTGACAAGCCTGTAACAGAGGAAGAGATCCGCATGATGGTCGATGTCGGTTCCGAATCAGGCAATATCGAAGATACCGAGAAGGAAATGATCGAGAATGTTTTCGAGTTCAACGACAAGGAAGTTTCCGAGATCATGACGCACCGCAAGAGGATCGTCTCGCTCCCTATCGATGCCGGGTATGACGAGGTCATGCGTGTTGCAAGGGAAGAGAAGTTCACGAGAATCCCCGTCTATAAGGATACGATCGACGACATCATCGGCATCCTTCATATCAAGGACCTTATCGGCATCATGCCTCCCACGGAGGATAAGCCTTTCAAGCTCGAGAAGTTCATAAGAGAGCCTCTCATCGTTCATGAGACACGTAAGATCTCCTCGCTCTTCGGTGAGATGAAGAACTGCGGCATGCAGATGGCTGTAATCGTTGACGAGTACGGCGGAACGATGGGTATCGCGACGATCGAGGATATGCTCGAAGAGCTCGTCGGAAACATCACGGACGAGTTCGACGACGAGGCAGATGAATTCGTTAAGCTCTCAAACGGCGACTATATCGTAAGGGGCGACATGACCTTAAGCGACCTTGAAGACGTCCTCGACATTGAGCTTACAGACGATGAATATGACACAATCGCAGGCCTTGTTATCTCTCAGCTCGACCGTGTTCCCGAAGAGACGGAGCACCCGGTCGTAAACTACAAGAACTTAAGGATCAAGGTCTTAAAGGTCGAGGAGAATGCCATCGCCAAAGTCCTTATCCACATCAATCCCATTGTCGAGCCCGAAGAGGACGGCAAGGAGGAAGGTGCCAAGGGCGATGAGTAAGTACGACCTCGTTCTATACGATCTGGACGGAACCCTCTGGGATTCTGTTCCGCTTATCCTGGAATGTCTGAAAAAAGCTTATGAGCTGGTGCTTGGCGGCACTGACAGAACTGATGACGACCTTCAGAGCTATATCGGAAGGCCTCTGGGCGATACTTTCGCGATGCATGACGATGAGACAAAAGAGAGCCTCGTCAATACTTATCTTGAGTATAACTGCGCAAGACTCAAGGAAAATGCCATCCCGATCTTCCCCGGTGTCTATGATTTCCTCTCGAAAATAAAGTCTTCGGGCATCAGGCAGGGCATAGTGACTTCAAAGCGCGAGTCCTCTGCCATGATCACGATCGATCTTTTGGAACTGGGCGGATACTTTGACATCAAGGTCTTCAGGGAGGCGACAGAGCGTGCAAAACCCCACGGGGATCCGCTTATAGAGGCTGCAAGAAGAGCCGGAATCACGGACATGAGCCGCGTGCTTTATGTGGGAGATGCCGTCCCCGATATCCTTTCGGCCCGTGACGCAGGCGCTGATTTTGCCCTCGTAGGCTGGACAAAGATGCCCAGAGAGGAATTGGACAGCCTCGGACCCGACTACGTTATTGAGGTTCCGGAGCAACTTCCTTGCATTATCAAGGCCTCCGAATTATAATGTTTGGTGCTTTTTTAATTTAAATAAAAATAATTAAGGTGGGTAGGCAAAATGGCAAAGACCTCCAAGTCCGGAAAAAAGGCTAACAAGACTCTGGTTTCAGGCGGAATGATGGTAGTAATCGTTGCTATCATTCTCATTATCGCTTGCTACTTCACATATATCTCCGGCGTATTTCCCAGAACACTTACTGGTGTCGGAATCACAGAGACCCTTTCCGACGGAACAACAAAGACTGTAAAGAACTTCTCTGTTCTTGAGACAAACTTCCACTTCAGAGAAGTTTATGACTCATATTCACAGTACGGTATGGTATCTGAAGATCACCTTGATGAGGTCTACGATACTTCTTCAGGCGAGACATACAGAGACTGGCTCCTGAGAGAAGCTGCTAAGCAGATGAAGACTCTCGCTCTCGTTGAGCGTGCAGCTGAGCAGAACGGCTTCATGCAGTATTCAAAGGCACGCGACGTTGCTGCCCAGAACCTCGAGACTCTTGATCTTTACGCAATGATGTACGGTTTCCCGTCAGGCAACAAGTACCTTGAAACTCTCTACGGAACAGGCATGACAAGAAGATCTTACATCGACTTCCAGGCACGCGAAGTTCTCGTTCAGGAATACGGTTATTACCTCCAGCAGTTTGATCCTGCTGTCGTTCCTACTGATGAGCAGGTTCAGGCAAGATACAACGATGCTCCTGACAAGTACTACGTTTATGATTACAACTCATTCTTCGTAGCAGCTGACAAGGATGATGCAGGTCAGGTTATCGATTTCGACAAGTGCGTTGCTACAGCCGATAAGATCGCTAAGGCAGCAAAGGATTCCGCATCATTCAGAGCTGCTGTCATGGATTACCTCAAGGAAACAGGCAACGATACTGCTCTTGCTGAATATGAGGACGGTGGAGATCCGACATACACAGAAGACATGACATATTCTCTTGCTACATACATGTCACCTGACGTAAGAGCATTCATCTTCAGCGACAACAAGCCCGGTGATGTTAAGACTATCGAGACAGAGTTCGGCGTATATGTTGTTTACATTGCCGACAAGAGACTTGAAGAGGAAAAGACTGTAACTTTCAGACAGCTTTCCATCAGCACAGGTATTACTACAGAATCAACACCTGAAGAGATCACAGCTGCTGTTAACCAGACAATCGCAGATGCACAGACATACTGCACACAGGGAATGGATCCTCTCTCTTTCTACAATGTAGTTAAGAACCATTCCACAAACAAGGATGCGATCCTTACAGGCGGATACAATGACGGCGTTACAGCAGATGCATTCCTTCCTGAAGAAGGCGAGGGCACAAATACTGCTACGAAGACTGCAGGCGAGTGGCTTTTCGATGACAGCCGTAAACAGGGAGATGTAACATTCATCGTTTCCGATGACTCCAGAACAGTCTATGTTTACTATTTCGAAGCTTCAAGAACTTCATATGAGACAGCAGTAAGAAACGAGATCATCTCAGCTAACTTCGATGCATGGAACACTGCTCTTGAGAGCGGCGCTCCCGAGTACACTATCAACGCAGGTTTCTGCAGATATCTCATTTACTGATAAGTACTTAAGATTAATCTAAACAAGCACCACTGTTAAAGGTGGTGCTTTTTTATTGCATTTGCCGAGTTCACTGTTGACCGTTTAGGTTATAAGATAAAATCGCTTTAATAAGGTAATATTATTATTCTTTGTAATTAGTATTACTAAATATAAAGCGTGTTATTTAGTAAGGAGGATAATACTATGTTTAAGAAAGTAATGGCACTCGTGCTCGGTCTTTCTATGATGCTCAGCATCGCTGCATGCGGTAAGAAGGTAGAAGTTCCTTCAAAGAGCGACGTTAAGAAGGCTGCTGCTGAAGAGTACGACATGGACTTCAAGGTAGATTCCGAAGAGATCTCCAAGGACGAGAAGGAAGCTGAGTGGGTTCTTATCTCCAAGGACGGTTCACTTGAGGTAACAGTTACATGGAACGCTAAGAACCCTGAAGAGTTCGAGTTCGATGCTGAGGAGCATCCCGAGGCTACAGAAACAGAACCTGTTGTTTCTATCGAGACAGATATTTCAGAGTCTTCTGAGACATCAGAGACGACAGCTGCTACAACTGCTGCAACATCTGAGACATCTGCTTCAGGTTCTGAGACATCTGCTTCAGGTTCTGAGACATCTGCTAACCCTAACCCCAATCCCAGCGGAGCTCTTTATGTTAACTTCGATGAGATGAACTTCTATGTAAACGGCAAGAAGTTCACACTCGGTAAGACAACACTCCAGGAAATGATCGATGCAGGCGTACCTTTCGATTCTGAAGATCTTCAGAACGCAAACAACAACGTTAAGTCAAACAGCGAGTCTGACTGCTTCAAGATCATGATCGGTGACTACTACTATGCAAGAGTTTACTTCATGAACGATACAGAAGAAGGCAAGGCTGCTAAGGACTGCTTCGTTCACGAGATCTCTTTCCGTTATGATGATCCTCAGGATGTCGTAACATTCGATTTCCCTTTCGACATCACAATGGATTCACTCAAGGCAAACTCCGGTGAGCCTAACGAAGAGCCTTTCCACTATGATGGTGGCGACGGATATTACTCTGATACTCTCAAGTACACAAAGGAATCTGAGAGATACTACAACAACAGCGTATACGAGTTCGATTTCGTAAAAGGCGAGTTCGACAGCATCCGTATGACATACATTCCTTAATCGGAACTGACTACGGTATAAAAGCAAATACAAGGCTATCTCTGATATGGAGATAGCTTTTTTTATGTGTTTTCGAACACGTTTCGGGATTTGTGATTGACAACCCATTATTCATATAGTATTTTTATCTCAATTTAATCAAACCGTTGACGGAGAGTGAGTAGCTTTAAGCACACCTGTCAAAGAGAGCCCGGGATGGTGAGATCCGGACACAAGGAACTTTTGGCGAATGGACTTCGGAGGGCGTGAAGGAAAGGGAAATCCCCAAGTATATTGCGACGTAAGGCATGCGTAAGTTGCCGGAGATATGTTGGTATCTTGCTAAGCGCACGGGAATTGCCGTGAATCAAGGTGGCACCGCGGATAAGTTTTATTCGTCCTTGACAGAAGACAGGAGATCTTTTGTCGAAGGGCGTTTTTTATTGCCTTCCGGCAAAATGAAAAGTCGGAGGTGACAAAAATGAAAGTAGTGCCGTCTGTTGAAGAGGTCAGAGAATTAGCTGCGACCGGCAAGTACGATGTCGTACCCGTAAGCTGCGAGATATTATCTGATTTCACGACCCCCATCGAGACGATCCGTATATTAAAGAACGCATCGACTCATGCCTATATGCTCGAGTCAGCGCAGGCAGACGAGAAGTGGGGAAGATATACTTTCTTAGGCTTCGATCCCAAGCTCGAGATCACATGCATCAACGGTGAGATCACCTACGGCGATAAGACCGAGAAGACAGATAACCCTTCTAAGATAATAAGAGAGATATTGTCTCATTTCAGGAGTCCCAGGCTTTCTTATCTTCCTTCATTCACGGGAGGACTGGTCGGCTATTTCTCTTACGACTACCTGGGATATGCAGAGCCCACAGCCAAGCGTGACGTTACCGACACCGAGAATTTCAAGGATGTCGACCTCATGCTTTTCGATAAAGTCATAGCATTCGACCACGTAAGACAGAAACTTATCTTTATATCCAACATGTCACTTGAGGATATCGACGAAGGATACAGACAGGCAACGGAAGAGCTCGAAGAACTGGTTAATCTTGTAAGGACAGGCGCCAAGGCTGATGAGAACGACGGCAGACTCATGTCGGAGGTAACACCGCTGTTCTCCAAGGATGAATACTGCGCAATGGTCGAGAAGGCAAAGCGTCACATCCACGAAGGCGACATCTTCCAGATCGTTCTGTCCAACAGGCTTTCCGCTTCTTTCGAAGGAAGCCTTCTTAACACATACAGGATCTTAAGGACGATCAATCCTTCCCCTTACATGTTCTACTTCGCAGGAACGGACGTCGAAGTTGCAGGCGCTTCACCCGAGACCCTGGTCAAGCTCGAAGACGGCGTCCTTCACACATTCCCTCTTGCAGGCACGCGTCCGAGAGGAAAGACGGAGGAAGAGGATAAGAGGCTCGAAGTAGAGCTCCTTGCTGATGAGAAGGAACTTGCAGAGCACAACATGCTCGTCGATCTCGGCCGTAATGACCTTGGCAAGATCAGCAAGTTCGGCACCGTAGAAGTTGAAAAGCTCAGGAGCATTGAGCGTTATTCACACGTAATGCATATCGGCTCCACTGTCCGCGGCGAGATCGCAGACGGCTACGATGCATTAGATGCCATTGAGGCAGTGCTTCCCGCAGGCACGCTCTCGGGTGCTCCCAAGATCCGTGCATGCCAGCTCATAGGCGACCTTGAAAACAACAAGCGCGGCATCTACGGCGGTGCGATCGGTTATATCGATTTCACCGGCAACATGGATACTTGCATTGCGATCCGTATCGCATACAAAAAGAACGGCAAGGTCTTCGTAAGGAGCGGCGCCGGAATAGTAGCAGATTCAGTCCCCGAAAATGAATACGAAGAGTGCCTCAACAAAGCAAGGGCAGTCCTCAATTCCCTGACGCTTGCACAGGAGGTGTAACCCATGATCCTTCTTATAGATAACTACGACAGCTTTTCATATAACCTTTACCAGCTGATCGGCGAGATCAACCCTGACATAAAGGTGATCCGCAACGACGAGATGACCGTTGATGAGATCTGCGCACTCGCGCCCGACCACATCATCCTCTCACCCGGCCCGGGAAGACCGGAAGATGCAGGCATCATCGTTGACGTTGCCGCATCGATTCACGACATTCCGGTACTCGGCGTATGCCTCGGCCACCAGGCCATCTGCAAAGCATACGGCGCAACCATTACTTATGCCGAGCACCTCATGCACGGAAAGCAGTCTGATGTCGGCCTCTATTCATACTGCCCGCTGTTCAAGGGCATAGGCGACCGCACAAAGGTTGCACGTTACCACTCTCTTGCAGCTGACCGCGACACCATTCCCGACTGCCTGCAGATCACGGCAGTAGCCGATGACGGCGAGGTAATGGCAGTGCAGCACAAGGAGTATCCGATATACGGAGTTCAGTTCCATCCCGAGTCGATCCTCACACCCGAGGGCAAGAAGATGCTCATGAACTTCCTCAGCAATTGTTGATTATCGTGGTGATAACCGTTTCCTTAATGAAAAACCCCGGAGCATTGCTTCGGGGTTTGTTTTGTGTTTTCGAAAAGAACCCTTACGAGTACATATTCCTTACATGTTCAATGAACTTCATTGCAAGGGCGCTCGGAGTCTTCTCCTTATCCCATGAGAGAACGTAGTCTACGTTAACTTCAGGAGTGAGTGTCTTTACCACTACGTTGGAATCGGCTGAGATGTTCTTTGCAACTGATGCCGGGAAGATCGCGATTCCGATATTCTGGTCAACGAGCTTGGAGGCGTTCGAAGAGTGCGCGGTCTTTACGATGAAGCGCGGCTCCTTGCCCGTGCTCTCGAACCAGCTCCTGATCTCTTCTTCTCTTGAATGTCTTGAGGAGATTATGAGATCGGTATCAACAATGTCCTTGAGGCTGACGGTCTTCTTCTTGTTCTTCGCGAGAGGGTGTGAAGATGGGATGATAGCTGCCCATCTGTCGCTGTAAACTGTGATGCCGTCAAGATGCTCCGTGTTAAGGGGAGTCATGGTGATGGCAAGTTCCAAAAGGCCGGACTTCATTCTGTATGTGAGGTCATCCACGGTGCCGCACCATAAGTTATATGTAACGTTAGGGAATTCCTTTTTAAAGCTTGATATCCACTCTGCAGCAAGGGAAGGACCGTTACTGTCTACGTGGCCCAGATAAAGAGTGCCGCTGAGACCTTTCTTAACGTCGGTGATCTCTGTCTTTGCGATATCGGCAAGAGCAAGTATCTGCTCGCCGCGGCGCTTGAGGGCAAGTCCTTCAGGTGTGAGAGTGACGTGGCGCTTGCCGCGGATTATGAGTGTGCAGCCGAGTTCTTCCTCGAGGTCCATGAGAGCTCTTGAAAGCGGGGGCTGTGATAAATGAAGTCTTTCTGCTGCGCGCGTTATATTACGTTCTTCCGCAACTGTTAAGAAATAACGTATTTGACGTAGATCCATGTGGGCTCCTCCTTAGAATCTTATCATACCTGAAAGGTATCGTAATGCGAATACTATTTGTATTTTATTTCCTCCGCCGTTGGAGATACAATCTTGCTTGAAATCAGTTAACGATATTCTAAACGCATTGAAATCGAATATCAATACTCTTTGAGAATGATTTTATAACCGGCATTAAATCAAGGTGGATGAAAGATAGAGATGCCGGACGGGTGGAGGAAATTATGAGACCTTATGAAGAGAAGTATGTCAATGAATGCTATCAAGCAATGCAAGAAGAGCACGATGCCTGCGGTATCGGCCTCGTAGTAAACATTGACGGCAAAAAGGAATACCGCACATTAGATGATGCACTTTCCATCGTAGAGAAGCTCGAGCACAGAGCAGGTAAGGACGCTACCGGTGAGGTAGGCGACGGTGTAGGAATCCTTGTTCAGATCTCCCACAAGTTCTTCAAGAAGGCAGCTAAGGAAGCTGACATCGCAGTTAAGGACGAGGGCGATTACGGCGTAGGTATGTTCTTCCTTCCCCAGGATACAAAGAAGCGCACACTTGCCATGCGTATGTTCAAGGTAATCGCCGAGAAGAACGGCCTTACCATTCTGGGTTGGAGAGAAGTTCCCACGAATCCTGACATCCTCGGCAAAGTTGCAAGAGATGCAATGCCTGTCATCATGCAGTGCTTTGTTGAAAGACCTGAAGGCTGCGCTAAGGGCCTGGCTTTCGACCGTATGCTTTATGTCGCAAGAAGAGAATTCGAGCAGAGCACAGATGAGACATATATTACTTCTTTATCTTCAAGAACTATCGTATATAAAGGAATGTTCCTCGTCGGACAGCTCCGTAAATTCTATAAGGATCTCCAGAGTAAGAACTATGAGACGGCAATCGCAATGGTTCACTCAAGATTCTCCACGAACACAACACCTTCATGGGAGAGAGCTCATCCTTACCGTCTTGTTGCCCACAACGGTGAGATAAACACGATCAGAGGTAACTTCGACAGAATGCTCGCACGTGAAGAGACATTGTACAGCCCTTCAATCGAAAACGATGTTGACAAGATCTTCCCGATCATTCACAAGACCGGTTCCGACTCTGCAATGCTCGACAATACACTCGAGTTCTTCATGATGAACGGAATCCCGCTTCCTCTTGCAGTAATGATGATGATCCCCGAGCCCTGGAAGAACGATTCCTACATGGAGCAGGAGAAGAAGGATTTCTATCATTACTATGCAACCATGATGGAACCCTGGGACGGTCCTGCGGCAATCCTTTTCACAGACGGTGTCATCGCAGGCGCTACATTGGACCGTAACGGATTAAGACCTTCAAGATATTACATTACAGACGACAACAGACTTATCCTCTCATCAGAGGTAGGTGTTCTCGACATCGAGCCTGAGCACATCGTAAAGAAGTCCAGATTACAGCCCGGCCGTATCCTCCTTATCGATACGGAGAAGGGATGCCTCGTATCTGACGAAGAGTGCAAGAAGTACTATTCAGAGAAGAATCCTTACGGCGAGTGGCTCGCAATGAGTCTCCTGCATCTGTCCGAACTCAAGATCCCCAACAAGAAGATCCCGGTTCACACACAGGAGATGAGAAACAAGCTCTATAAGGTTTTCGGTTACACATTCGAAGACGTTAAGAACGAGATCCTTCCTATGGCCATGAACAAAGTCGAAGCAACGGCTTCCATGGGTACGGATATTCCTCTTGCTGTTTTGTCAGAGAAGCATCAGCTCCTGTTCTCATTCTTCAAGCAGCTTTTCGCACAGGTTACTAACCCGCCGATCGACTCCATCAGAGAAGAGATCGTTACGGATACGACAGTTTATATCGGTTCCGACGGTAACCTCCTGGAAGACAAGAGCAGCAACTGCCGCGTGCTCGAAGTAAATAACCCGATCCTCACAGGCGTTGACCTCATCAAGATCAAGTCTTTGGATCAGCCCGGATTTAAGAGCGCTACAGTATCTATTCTTTATTATAAAAATACTTCATTGGAAAAAGCGTTGGACCAGCTCCTTATCGCAGTAGACAGAACATGCAGCAAGGGCGCAAACATCATCATCCTCTCAGACAGAGGCATCGATGAGAACCACGTTGCGATCCCTTCGCTCCTCGCTGTTTCCGCAGTTGAGCAGCATCTGGTCCAGACAAGAAAGAGAACTGCCGTATCTCTTATCATCGAGAGCGGCGAGCCCCGTGACGTTCACCAGATGGCAACACTGCTCGGTTTCGGCGCACGTGCAATCAATCCTTACCTTGCTCATGAGTGCATCGCAGAGATGATCGACAAGGGAATCCTCGACAAGGATTACCACACTGCAATCGACGATTATAACTATGCGATCCTCCACGGCATCGTTAAGACGAGCGCGAAAATGGGTATTTCCACTCTGCAGTCTTACCAGTCAGCCAAGATCTTCGAGGCTGTCGGTATCTGCAAGGATGTTGTAGACAAGTACTTCACGGGTATCACAAGCCGTGTAGGCGGTATCGGATTGGATGAGATCTCCGAGGGAATACTTTTCAGACACGACAAAGCATTCGATCCGATGGGCCTTGATACAGAGACAACTCTGGACAGCACAGGCTTCCATAACTTAAGAAGCGGCGACGACAAGGAAGACCACCTCTATAATCCCAAGACGATCGTTGCTCTCCAGAAAGCAGTCCGTGAAGGTTCTTACGAGCTCTTCAAGGAATACACGGCAATCGTTGATAACGAGAAGCCTCATACATTGAGAGGACTCCTCGCATTCAAGAAGACCGGTAATTCCATCCCGCTCGAAGAAGTCGAGCCCGCATCCGAGATCGTAAAGAGATTTAAGACAGGCGCTATGTCTTACGGCTCGATCTCCAAGGAAGCTCACGAGTGCATGGCTATCGCAATGAACCGTCTGGGCGGCAAGTCCAATACAGGTGAGGGCGGTGAGTCACCCGAGAGATTCGGAACGGAGAAGAACTCCAAGATCAAGCAGGTCGCATCAGGAAGATTCGGTGTTACAAGCGAATACCTGAACAGTGCGGAAGAGATCCAGATCAAGATGGCACAGGGTGCTAAGCCCGGTGAAGGCGGCCACCTGCCCGGAAAGAAAGTTTATCCCTGGATCGCAGAGAGAAGATATTCAACACCCGGTGTTGCTCTTATCTCACCTCCGCCTCATCACGATATCTATTCGATCGAAGATCTGGCTCAGCTCATCTACGACCTCAAGAATGCAAACAGAAAAGCAAGGATCTCCGTAAAGCTTGTTTCTGAAGCAGGTGTAGGAACTATCGCATGCGGCGTTGCAAAAGCCGGTGCACAGGTAATCCTTATCTCAGGTTATGACGGCGGTACGGGCGCAGCTCCGGCAAGTTCCATCCATAATGCAGGTCTGCCTTGGGAATTAGGTCTTGCAGAGACACACCACGCTTTGATCGAGAGCGGACTCCGCGGAAGAGTTGCTGTCGAGACAGACGGTAAGCTCATGAGCGGAAGAGACGTTGCCATCGCAGCACTTCTTGGTGCAGAAGAATTCGGTTTTGCAACCGCACCGCTGGTTTCCATGGGATGCATGATGATGAGAGTCTGCAACAAGGATACCTGCCCGTTCGGTATCGCATGCCAGAACGAAGAATTAAGAAAGAGATTTAAGGGTAAGCCCGAGCATGTTATGAACTTCATGCTCTTCATCGCAGAAGAGTTGAGAGAGATCATGGCAGAGCTGGGATTCAGGACAGTGGACGAGATGGTCGGAAGATCCGATCTCTTAAAGGTTAAGGACAAGCAGATAACCAAAAGAGCTGAGATGGTCTCCCTCGCACAGATTATCGATCCCGCTTATGCGGATTCCGAAGTACGCCATTTCGAGCCCAGCCACGTATTTGACTTTGAGCTCGAAAAGACAGTCGACGAGAGAGTATTCCTCCCTGAACTCGCGAAAGGCCTTAAGAAAGGTTCGATCAAGATCGACGATGTTAAGGTATCGAGTACCGACAGAGCAGTAGGAACCATCCTTGGTTCGGAGATTACTGCAAAGTACGGAACGGATCTTGCCGATGACAGCGTCATCGTTGAGCTCACGGGCGGCGGCGGACAGAGCTTCGGAGCATTTATTCCGAAGGGCCTTACCATTAAACTCACGGGCGATGCGAATGACGGCTTCGGCAAGGGCCTTTCCGGCGGCAAGCTCATCATTAAACCCGATGAGAACTCCGGATTTGACGCATCCAAAAACATCATTGTTGGAAACGTCGCACTCTATGGAGCAACAAGAGGAACAGCTTATGTTTGCGGTATCGCAGGTGAGCGTTTCATGATCAGAAACTCCGGTGCAACAGGCGTATGTGAAGGAACCGGCGATCACGGACTCGAATATATGACAGGCGGACGAGCTGTTATCCTGGGTGAAGTAGGAAAGAACTTTGCAGCAGGTATGAGCGGCGGAATCGCTTATGTATTAGATGAACATCACACTCTCTATACAAAGATCAACAAAGCTCTTGTAGAGATGAGTGAGATTACTGAAGACGCAGATAAGAATGAGCTCAGACAAATCCTCGAAGGATATGAGCAGGCAACAGGTTCTTCTAAGGCTAAGGCTATACTTCAAGATTTCGACAAGTATGTCTCAAGCTTCAAGAAGATCATACCGACAGATTACCGTCACATGCTGACATTGATCGCCAAGTACGAAGAGCAAGGCATTGCACATGAGCAGGCGGTATACGAAGCGTTCAAAGAGAGCACTAAAGTCGGCGCTTGATATATCGGGGAGGATCTTATGGGTAAAGCTACAGGTTTTTTGGAATTTGACAGAAGGGATGATTCCTGGGTAAACGAAGAAGAGAGAATCACAAACTTCAATGAATTCCACAATCATTTAAACGAAGAAGAGAGACGCTGCCAGGCATCGAGATGTATGGACTGCGGCGTGCCGATGTGCCAGTCGGCTATATGCCTCAAAGGCATGGTAACAGGATGTCCTTTACATAACGTTATTCCTGAGTGGAATGACGAGATCTACAAAGGTCATTACGAACATGCTTTGGCTAGACTTTTGAAAACATCTAATTTCCCGGAGTTCACGGGAAGAGTATGCCCTGCACTTTGTGAGAAGGCATGTATTAACGGAATAAATACAGGAGCGGTTACGATCCACGATAACGAGCTCTTCCTTATCGAAAAGGGTTACGAGATGGGTTACATGAAGCCCAGGATCCCGAAGACCAGATCAGGTAAGAAGGTCGCAGTTATCGGCGCAGGTCCTGCCGGATTGGCAGTAGCAGACCAGCTTAACCACAGAGGTCATGAAGTAACAGTTTTCGAGCGTGAAGATCAGATCGGAGGTCTTCTGATGTACGGTATTCCGAATATGAAACTCGATAAGAGCGTAATTGAAAGAAGAAGAAAACTCATGGAAGAGGAAGGCGTTATTTTTAAGACCGGTGTTGATGTCGGAAACGGCGCTTCCTTTGACGAGATAGTAAATGAGTTCGATGCTGTTTCGCTTTGCTGCGGTTCTAAGAAAGCAAGAACGATCAACGCAAAGGGTGCAGACGGATGTAAGGATATGTACCTGGCTGTAGATTTCCTTAAGTCCGCTACAAAGGACCTCCTGAAAGGAAAGGCCGGCAAGTGGACGATAAGTGCCAAAGACAAGAACGTTGTTGTTGTCGGAGGCGGTGATACAGGAAACGATTGTGTCGGAACATGTATCAGACAAGGCTGCAAGAGCATCACACAGCTCGAGATGATGGCAAGGCCGCCAAAAGAAAGACAACAGAATAACCCATGGCCGGAGTGGCCGAAGGTTGAGAAGACCGATTACGGTCAACAAGAGGCCATAAAAGTGTTCGGATCCGATCCTCGTATATACGAGACAACAGTAAAAGAGCTCGTAATGCAAAAGGGTAAGCTGACTCAAATCAAGACCGTGAAGGTCAGGTTTGAGGGAAGGAACCTTGTCGAGGTAGAAGGATCTGAAGAAACATTAAAGTGTGATCTTCTGATAATCGCTGCAGGCTTTGTCGGAGCAGAGGACTACATTGCGAAAGAAAGCAAGGTAGAGCTGACGCAAAGAGGAACAGTAAAGACAGAACCTGAACAATACCAGACATCTATTCCTAAAGTATTTACGGCAGGAGATATGCACAGAGGTCAATCGCTTGTTGTGTGGGCCATCACGGAGGGAAGGCACTGCGCGGCAGCAATTGATAAGTATTTAATGGGGTACACCCCGTTGATATAAAATGGGCAAAGTGAACCCCCAAAGTTGGACAAAGACTTTGGGGGTTTTTTATGAAACAACCACGGAGTAATTAACATGATATCCCTTAATGATTATTTGTATAATGGCGACACGGTAGTTAAGATCTTGCACAGTTATTCCAATGATCTTAAAGAAAGCGCGATAAGAGATAACAATGGTGTTGATCTTGCGCACAGTAATTGTCTGGTTCAGATGATCGGACTCTTGGAACACAATGAATTCCTGACTTTGCAGTCACAGACGATTCGTGAATTCTATAAGTACATGACCGAGAAGTATCCTGATCTTGCGTTTACTTTCAAAGGAAGGATCAAATCTCTGATACGGTTAGAAGAGAAGATTAACGGTAATATCGTTGAGTACATTTATGAATACTACAGCAGAACCGGGAAGTATCCTACAGAGTCTCAGATAAAGGATCAAATAAGGCGTATCAAAGATCTTATTGCATACAGAATAGTTATTTCACTTCCCAAGTGTCATCTTAATCCCGGTGAGAACAGGGAAGAAAGTGAGATCAAATACATATACGAGATTGCAAATGCACTTCCCGATTTTTTGGAAGAGCGTGGATTTGAGCCTGAGATATCCGGTATTGACCACCGGAGTGACAGGATTAGGGAGCAGTTCAGACAATACTATCGTGACTATATTTCCACGCCTAAGTCGTTTGGATACCGCTCTTTGCACATAGCTTTTTATGATAATACTTCAAGGAGCAACATCGAAGTTCAGATAAGAACCAAGACGATGGATGACAATGCCGAGATTGGTCCAGCAAATCATCTGGGCTATGAGAAACGACAGGAAAAAGACCGTTCTCGTCGCGAGGCTATTCCTTATGGTGAGAACTCTTTCTTTGATAACGCATATGAACGCGGAATGATGCTTCAGAAGTTAGACTTAAGCAAAGTGGATGTTAATATGTTCGGTGCTGTTGATAACACTATGATCAATGACGGCTGCGGATTATATAGAGGAAGACTGATCCTTCCATATGAACACCTGTCACGATTCCAGAACGATCTGGTCTGATTTTGGGAGATGTATATACCTGATACTTAATTGAAAAAAGGCGGTTGGAGTCTAATCCAATCGCCGTTCTTTTTTGTATTTTTAAGTGTGCAGTGTATTGATGTAAGAATGTGCTTCGAAGAGAACCATTTTAAGAATTATTTATTATCGTTTTTTGACTGCAAAATACATGTTTTTGCTTAATTTTATTTGATTAATATAACAGGTTCCGGACGCTCCGGAGCCTTTGTTTTGCCTGCAAATGCTGTAAACAGTAGGTGTTTAGGTTTTTGGGATCCCGGGCAAATTTCGAATTATACTCATAAGGTATCATTATGCTTAAACTATTCGTATTTTATTTGTTTTGGAGTTAGGAATACAATTCAACATGAAATCAAAAATGATATCCAAAAAGCATTGAATAATAACATCAATACCTTTTGGA
>JAEIGA010001899.1_pt1 | contig 33252 bp, 26 predicted proteins | sample 9270691 | NCBI WGS metagenome assembly JAEIGA01 (sample SAMN17057246, study PRJNA624740) | gut metagenome | biome: biome; isolation source: fecal sample | host: Bos grunniens | place: China: Xizang | collected 2019 | reverse complement strand
AGCATCATCGCTAAGTTAGCACCTACACAGAAGTTTTTGCCTTGATTACCAATTACAAGACCTTTAAAGTTTTTCTCTACTTCATCAATGGAATAATTGATCATTTGGATAATATCAAGACCAATTGCATTGTTTTGAGATGTGAATTCTAATAATGCAACACCGTCTCCTATATCTATTAAACTAGCACCAGAGTTTTTCTTAATCACGCCGTTTTTCTTTTTCAATTGCTTTATGTTAATTACTTTTGGATTTTCATGAAGTAGCAAATATTCACCGTTGCAATAATAGTAGACGTCCCCGTTTTCTTCTTTGTAGAAAGAAGTTGCACCGTCAGCAATCATTTTTTCGACCCATGCAGGAACTGTTTTACCTTCTTCTTTTATCTTAGCAACAGACTTTTCTAAACCGATGCTGTCCCATATCTCAAACGGACCTTGCTGCCAACCGAAGCCCCATTTCATTGCCTTATCAATAGCAACGATGTCATCTGCGATAGTACCAAGTAAATCCGCCGAATAAATTAGTGATGGGATTGTAATGTTCCAAAGTAATTCTCCAGCACGGTCACCGCTGTATAGCAGCGCTTTCAATTTGTTTGAAAGGCCTTTTTGCTGCTTACTTAATTCTACCGAAGCTGCTTTTAGTTTTTTACGAGGTTCGTACTCCATTGTCTCAGGATTTAATTCCAATATTTCTTTTCCTTGTTTCAGAAAGAAACCTTGCCCTGACTTAGAGCCGTACCAGCCTTTTTGAAGCATATTCATTACGAAGGACGGCAATTCAAATACTGCCTTTTCTTCACCTTCTACCTGATCGTACACATTTTTAGCAACATGGGCGAATGTGTCTAGACCAACTACATCCAAAGTGCGGAATGTGGCACTACTTGGACGACCAATTAGCGGTCCAGTAACAGAATCTACTTCACCGACACTGTAGCCACCTTTTAGCATTTCTTGAACGGTCACCAGCAATCCGTATGTTCCGATTCGGTTTGCAATAAAATTCGGTGTATCCTTCGCTTCAACAACGCCTTTGCCAAGCACATCTTCTCCGAAGGTTTTCATGAATGAAAGCACTTCAGAATCTGTAGACTTTGTCGGAATCACTTCAAGCAATTTCAAATAACGAGGCGGGTTAAAGAAGTGCGTTCCCAAGAAGTGCTTCTTGAAATCATCTGAACGATCCTCTGCCATTGCCTCAACCGAGATACCGGACGTGTTTGAGCTAACAATACTTCCTGGCTTTCTATATTGATCAACTTGTGCAAAAATCTTTTTCTTAATATCAAGATTTTCGACAACTACCTCTATAATCCAATCAACCTCCGACAAACGCTTCATATCATCTTCAAAGTTGCCAGCTTCTAAAAGAGCCAAACTACTTTTTGATGTAAGCGGCGCAGGTTTATGTTTCAATAATTTTTGTAAATTTGTTTGACTAATGCGATTTCTTACCGCCTTATCTTCCAAAGAAAGCCCTTTTCTCTGCTCTTCCTCAGTCAACTCACGCGGAACGATATCTAGTAGCAATGTTGGAATACCGACATTAGCTAAGTGAGCAGCAATTCCAGCTCCCATTACTCCAGATCCCAATACAGCTGCCTTTTGAATATTTCGTACCAAATTATTGTCCCCCTTCACCCGGTTCTTGAATGAATACTCATTCATTTTTTGGTCAAAAAAATTTTCATAAATCCTTTATATGTATAATATAAAATATTTTGGAAAAATAAGCAATAAATAAAAAATACATTTTTTTCAGAAAAAAACATTAACGACCAATTGATAAGACACAGGCAAAGGTCTTGCTACACTTATAGACTATAAACTAGCTATCACATCAAGTTTATAGTCTTAGTTATCATCAATGGAGAGACTTTATAATAGCCTACTATAGCGAATTAAGGTCGAATCAGCTTACTGACTCGACCTCATTAATAGAGTTATTTTTCTGTCGAAAACATGTACTTCTTATAATGGTAGCCTATACTAAATATAATTCCCATACCAAGCATATTTCCTAGTAGGGAGCTCCCTCCATAGCTTATAAAAGGTAACGGAATCCCTGTAATAGGCAATACACCGATTGTCATTCCGACATTTTGGAAAACGTGGAAAGTAATCATGCTAATTACTCCTACACATATGTATGTGTAAAACTGATTTTTTGTTTCCATAGCTAGCTTCATTATATGATAAATCAATACGAAGAATAAGCTTAAAACAAGGCTTGTCCCTACAAAGCCATATTCTTCTCCAATTACACTGAATATAAAATCGGTTTGACTTTCAGGAAGGTACACTTCGCGATTTCCTGTTCCCTTCCCTGTCGTTTCTCCAGAACCTATCGCCAAGAGAGAACGGGTCAAATGATAACCAGTCGTGCTTTCATAATTGTAAGGGTCTAGCCAAGAATAAATCCTTCCCATTTGATACTCTTTTACACCAAGGTACTTCTCGATAAATTCAGGGAATTTAACGACCATAAATAAAATAATCGAGCCTAACGCAGCTCCACCTCCAAAGATAGGCAACAATATCTTCCAAGTAATTCCTGAGATAAAGATCATACCAACCAATATGGCAAGCATAACCAGAGATGTTCCTAAATCCGGCTGTAGCATAACAAAGAATAAAGGAAGAGCTGTTACTAAGCCAAGCTTAATAAGCAACCAGAAATCACTATTCAGCGTTTTTACAACATTTTTTGCATGATGTGTAACGATTACATTCGCCAACGCTATTATTAAAAATATTTTCATGAACTCAGATGGTTGCAGCGAAAAACCGGGAATACGATACCAGCTTTTTGCTCCGTTAATGACTGGCGCAAGGCTACTAGGTGCAACTACAAGAAATGCTAGTGTAGCGATTCCAAAGCCATAAGCATACCAAGAAATTCGTCGAAGTTGGTCAGAGTCCAACGTTATAACTGTTAATATGATGCCTATTCCTGCAGCATAAAAAATCATTTGTTTTAATAAAAAGTTTTCTCCGTACTGCCCTGATGCTTGTGCACTGTAAATAGCTATACAGCTACATAAACAAAGAAGACTCAGGATTAACACTAAAGTATAGTCAATTCTAGATGTTTTAAATTTAATTCTTTGCACTGCAAAATCTCCTTATTAGATGGATAAGGAATAATGAGTTCCTTTTGCATATAGTCTTATTTAATTATACTGAACACATTCAAAATCTCAACTCAGAAACTCTATATGGTTTTATTTTCTTTCTAAATGAATATACCTTACACGCTATTCCTTAATATATGTATCCACTATTTGTTTATTCTAGAAAAGCCATTCAGTAAATTTAATTATAAGCTGTAATTCTCAATTTATTTGACTATTACTAATCAACATTTTCATGTCATAATGAAAGAAAACACAAAGAAGAAGGAGAAAAGATGGCTCGAAAGAAAAAAATTGATCATCAAGAACTGATGATTGAGACAGAAAAGTTACTGTTGGAAACCGGCTATGACAGTTTCCATTTTCGCCTACTTGCCGAAAGATTAGGGGTTGGAAGAAGTACGCTTTATGAGTACTACGCTAACAAAGATGATCTCATTACCGCCTATGTGCATTCTTTCGCCTACGAACGAGTTGAAGAATGTAAGCTTGTTTTAGGTATTGATGATTTGCAGGACCAAATTGAAGCATTTCTGCGTGTGTTTTTAAAATATAATCATATTCAGCAAATAGTCATAATGGTCACACAAATGGAGGGTCAAAAGAAACCTCAAAATGAAGAAAGCATTCTTCATATAAAAAAACTGATTAAGGATATTAACGCGATAAGCTTTCAAATCATCCAAAAAGGAAAACGCGAAGGCAAAATCCGTCAAGAACTGGATGATATGTTCATCTCTTATATGATGTTTAACCTCATTCAACTTCCTAATTTCCGTCAACAATCTGATGAAGAACGATTGAAGCAATTTGTCGACTTTTTATTGAATGGTGTCAGTACTTAGTATTTGACGCCATTCTCATCTACGTGTAATAATCCAATTAAGATACCGCATAAATCAAACAATTTTGATATTGGTACTATTTTTTACGAGTATATCGACACAGATGTCGGAAATAGACACCTCTTAAAATGAAGAATACTGTTTTTTGTACCTATAACCGACACTGGTGTCTAAAAAAAGAAAGGGGTTTCTTATGTTTCATTTTATTGCACAATTATTTAGTTCTAAAAAGGGTGTAGCAATCACTTTATCTCTTTGGTTCGTAATAACAATTGCTTTATCTTTCTTTGCTCCTTCTTCACAAAATCAAAAATCAGCAAAAGAAGGAAGCGGACTACCTGAATCCTCATTATATGAACAAGCTGATAAAATCAAAGATGAGAATTTTTCAAGTGATGAGGGGACACCTGCCATTCTTGTTTTTACTGCTAAAAAAGCATTAACAAAGGAAGAAATAATAAGTATCTCTGAGGCTAGTCAGGCAATTTCGGAAGCAAATATTGAACATGTTACAGAGGTACTAGCACTCTATCAGATGCCTCCACAAGTTATTCAATCCTTTGTGTCAGAGGACGGCACAAGCATTACTTTGCCAATCACAATTGCTCCTGATATAGAAACTGAAGAAATCACGAAAGCCATCGATAGCATTAAAGAGCAAGTCGAAAACACGGTAGCTGATACACTCGTTTACAAGATGACTGGACCTGCAGCTATAGCCTCAGATTCTGTAAAGCTATTTGAACAAGCTGATATTGTATTAATCCTAGCTACTGTCGCATTAATTTTAGTATTGCTTATCGTTATATACCGTTCTCCTTTGCTTGCAATTATCCCTCTTTTAGCTTGCGGCATCGTCTATTTAGTCGTTGATCGTGTATTAGGTTTAGCTGGTGAGGCTGGATTGTTCTTAGATGCCCAAACCTTATCAATTATGGCCATTTTGCTATTTGCGGCAATAACCGATTATTCCCTGTTCGTCTTTTCTCGCTTCCGCGAAGAACTGAAAGTGGGGCACGATAAATATACAAGTATGAAAAAAGCGATGTCTAAGGTTGGAGAGCCAATATTCTTCAGTGGTGCAACGATCATTGTTTCTGTTTTAATGTTATTTTTCGCATCCGATACTGCTTACAGTAATTTTGCTCCTGTCTTTGCGATTGCCGTATTCATTATCGCAATTGGTGGCTTAACACTTGTCCCCGCTCTTTTCGCTCTTTTCGGTAAAGCTGCTTTCTGGCCTTTCATACCAAAGCCTGGAGTCGCTGAAAAAAGCAATAAAAAGTTTTGGGAGATGTTAGGTTCATTTGTAACGACATACCCAAGAATTATAATCGCTGTCGTTACAATTATTATGGTCGCTTTCTCAATAAATGTTGCTAATATTCAATACTCCTTTAACATTCTTAAGTCATTTCCTGAAGATATGGAATCCCGCGAAGGATTTGAAATTTTAGAGGAAAAATATACACCCGGTAGCTTAGCACCAACAACTGTATTAATATCATCCGAATCTGAAATAGAGAGCGAGAGCTTAGCAAGATTAGCCGCTGAATTAGAAAAACAGGAGGGCATTGAAAGCATCTCACCATCTTCTGAAGCTATCTTGCAGGATACCTCAAGCATACTTTCAGAAAACGGGGAAGCTGCCCAATTGCAAATGATTTTAGCTGAAGATCCTTATTCTCTTGAGGCAATTGAAACTGTCCAAAAATTACAAGAAAACGCCGATAAAACTTTACAGGCAGCGGGTGTGGAGGATCAACTTTCACTGTATTTCTCTGGTGAAACAGCCCTGCAGGCAGATCTGCAAAGAGCAAACGACCGTGACACACTTCTGATTGTTATCCTGGTAACAGTATTTATCACCATTATGCTCGGTTTGCTTACTCGTTCACTCGTTGCCCCTTTATACATGATGGGAACCATTCTATTGTCCTTCTTCTCAGCATTAGGACTAGGAATGCTTATTCTTGAGGGCTTCTTCAACATTGATGCAATGAGCTCACGAATTCCGCTATATACCTTTGTATTTCTCGTTGCATTGGGTGTTGACTACAACATCATGCTTGTCTCGAGAATTAAGGAAGAAATCGGACATTTTTCAATTAAGGAAGCCGTTGCAAGAGGAGTATCCTTCACTGGCGGAGTTATATCCTCGGCCGGTCTGATACTAGCCGCTACATTCGCCGTGTTGACAACGCAGCCAATCATGGAGCTATTCATCTTCGGATTTATTGTCGCTCTTGGTGTTATTATCGACACATTTATCGTCCGCAGTATGCTTGTTCCTGCGATTATAGTTGTTTTAGGAAAATGGAGCTTCTGGCCATTGAAGAAGGAAAAGCTGAAGAAGTCTAATTAATCATTAAAACCAGCCGACATACAACTTTCGGCTGGTTTGTAAGCAATATCTTTCAAGACTACACGTTTAACCAGGTAGAAAAACAATACAGACTTCAACGAATCTCCGGAAGAATTATTAGAGACTTTGAAGTAGCCACAAAGCTAATGATATTTTTAATTAAAGGAGCTACTTTTTATCTGCGGCTCCTTTTACACTACTCGATTCTTTATTTTCTTACTACATCCATAGTATTGCTTTTTTCTGTCATTGTTTATCCTACATACCATACCAATAAGGGTATAATTTTATTCATTAAAAAATTATTCTACCTTACCCTCCCAGGCTAGCATTCCACCTGTCATGTTTGTTACGTTAAAGCCTTGACTTTCCAAAAGTTGAGTAGCTTGACCGCTTCTTCCACCAGAACGGCATACCATAATATACTCTTTTGATTTATCTAATTCATGCATGCGAAACTCTATCAGTCCAAGCGGGATATTAATAGTATTTGCAATATGCCCCTCAGCAACCTCAGATGCTTCTCTGACATCAATGATATTTACTTGCTTACCTTCATCTAGTAATTGTTCAAGTTCTTTTGCACTAATCTCTTTCATAACAAAAACCCCTTTAACATTCATATTTATTTGAAACCTACTTTTGTACTATCTTACTTGATTTCATGTGCCTCATCCACTTTGACCTGTCACGATGACTCCCTTTATCTCTCATAAATAAAATGAAACTTGATCGGCGGGGTGTCTTCCTAGCCCTTATGAAGTTAGATAAATAAATTCACATGTCCTTCCTGGGCATCTGCAAGATAAGCGGCAACTCCAGCGTATTCAATACCATCCAGCAACTCTTCCTTAGCTAGCCCTAACAAATCCATCGTCATCGTACAAGCAACCAACTTCACGTCTTGTTCTTGTGCCATATCAACCAATTGTTGAACAGTTAATGCATTGTGCTTCTTCATAATATCTTTAATCATTTTTGGACCAAATCCTGCGAAGTTCATTTTGGATAATCCCATATTCTCCGATCCTCTAGGCATCATTTTCGCGAACATTTTCTCCATGAAATTTTTATTCACTTGAATCGGTTCATCTTTACGTAATGCATTTAATCCCCAAAATGTATGAAAAATAGTTACCTCATGATCGTAAGCAGCTGCTCCATTCGCAATAATGTATGCAGCCATTGCTTTATCATAATCTCCACTAAATAATACGATTGTAGTTTTCTTTCTTTCTGACATCGTCATCCCCCTAAGATTTATTTCGCTCAATATACCCACTAGGTATAATAAACGCAATTAGTTTCCCTACCCCTACCCTCATGGGTATATTTTTATTTAAAAATAAAAGAGCGGCACTCTTTTATCTACCTGCTCTTAACCAATAAATTCACGGCTTCCTTCACTAACTCTTCTGCATTCTCGCCTTTTTCATTAGCATTTTGTACACATTCAACTAGATTAGAACTTACTACAACTCCAATCGTACGATCAATTGCTGCACGTGTAGCTGATAACTGCGTAATAACTTCCTTGCAATCTTTATTTTCTTCCATCATTCGCAAGATACCTCTTAGCTGACCTTCAATTCGCTTCACTCTGTTTTTCATTTGGTCATTATACTCCATTTAACCCACACCCTTCTCAAATTTACATTACAGAATAAGATTTGACATTAATCCCCTTTTTCCTCAACATTCTTACACCTATATTTTTCTCAAGTTCATCATGGACTATTAGATGAACTTTATCTCTTGGTATTTCTTCATGATATCGTTCAATATAAGCAACAGGAATATTAATGCTGCCCTTAAACGGATTTTTATCAGAAATATTATAATCTCTAATATCTATAATGATTTCCTGCACCTCTTCCACTTTATTTTCATAGGGTACATTCTTTACAGGAAAGTACCTTCTGAGAAAAAGGACAAAAAGTACAATAGAAATAGTAATTACTATAAATAACATTATATCCACTCCGAAGTTGTTTTGAAATATACTCTATATTATACCCTCGGAGGTATATAGTCAATAATAATGAACTTATATTTTGCAAATAAAACAAGCTTTCTCAAAAGCATTTACACTTTCAAGAAAGCTTCTTTTTATGAGGTCTTTAACTCTAATCTTCTTGCGATGATTGACAGTAAATAGTTGACAACAAAGTACATGAAAGCAACCAGAATGAAGATTGGAATAATATATTTCTGTGACTGAGCATTAATAACTTGCGCGTGATGCATTAAATCCGGTAAAGCAATAACGACACATAGCGACGTATCCTTGAGCAAAGAGATAAATTGGCTAACAATCGGCGGCACCATTCTACGTAGCGCCTGTGGGAGCACAATATATCGCAGCGTCTGCACGTATGAAAGACCTGACGAACGGCCGGCTTCAATTTGTCCCTTTGCAATTGAGTTCAATCCGCTTCGAATAATTTCCGAAATCATCGCTGACTCAAACACCGTTAATGCCGCAATAGCGGAAGCAGTTATGCTAAGCTTCAATCCTAATTCAGGTAATGCAAAATATGTGAAGAAAATGATTAATAACAAAGGGAGATTTCGTGTTACTTCAACAATTAATGCAAGTACCTTAGAGAGCACAGGAATATTTGCATATCTCAATATCCCAATTGCTCCACCAATAAGGAAGCTCAAAATAATGGAGACAAAGGCTACCTTCAGCGTAACGTAAAATCCTTCTATTAAAAAACTGAGATGGTCAGGGCTGTATGCTCCAATAAAATCCATTTACTCTACCTCCCTTAATTACTCTTCGCAAGGCGTTTTTCGAAAGCATTAACACCGTAGCTTAAAGGAAGAGTAATAATCAAATAAAATACAGCGACAAATATATATACATCAAAAACAACAAACGTCCTTAATGAAATTAAATCAGCTTGATACATAAGCTCAGATACAGCTAATACACTCAAAATTGATGAGTTCTTCACAAGGTTTATAAATTGATTCCCTAACGGAGGGATAACAATTTTAATTGCTTGTGGCAATATAACATATCTCATCGTCTGAATATAAGTCAGACCGGAAGAACGAGCAGCTTCCATTTGTCCTTTGGGCACAGACATTATACCCGCACGAATTGCTTCTGCAATAAAAGCAGATGTATAAACAATAAGTGCGATTGTTCCAGCCATCATCCCATCAAATCTAATGCCTATAGAAGGCAAACCAATAAAAAGGAAGAATGCAATAATTAGCAATGGGATATTTCTAATAAATTCCACATAGACTGTCCCGATCCAATTCAAAGGCTTAATTGGTGCTATTCGAAAAACTGCCAAGATAGTCCCTAAAATAAAGCTACCAATTAAAGCTATAAAACTAACTAATAAGGTTATTTTAAAACCATCTAAATACATATCTAGATTATCAGTAAGTATTGAAAAATCCAACAAAAGTCTCACTCCTTTAACTAAACGAAAGATTCTTTGACGGCCATTGCCTTAATGCGCACTCTCGTTATTTTTAGTTTGGCATTCAGGCTATATTAGACGCCCTAGGCCAGTACAAACAACAGAGCATTACTTCAACGTATATAAGTAACCATCTGTTTCTTCATACTCTTTATATGAATTTGAAAATGGAATGATTTTAGAAGAGTGACACACGCTATTAGTATTAATACTAATAATTCGGAGGAACGGGCAGTAGATCCTCAATATTTTGAATTCCGAGGAAAACTGCCCGTTTCATGAACTGATAAACACGATTTTAATTACATACCTTTTATCCACTTGCTATAGATTTCATCATATGTGCCATTTTCTTTTATCTCTGCTAACACCCTGTTAATTTCTTTTGCAAGTTCCGTTTCACCTTTTTTAGCAGCAATTCCATATGGCTCGTCAGTAAATGTTCCACCAACTACTTCATAGTTAGGGTCTTCATCAGCCATACCGAAAAGAATAGAGTTGTCAGTTGTTAACGTATCTCCTTGACCTGCTTTAAGAGCTGTGAATGCTTCTGCATAGTTCTCAAATTCCATTACTTGTGCATCTGTTTTTTCACGAATGTTTTGGGCTGAAGTTGAACCCTTAACTGCTATAACTTTAGTATTGCTATTGATATCATCAATACTTTTAATAGGACTGCCTTTTTTAACTAGCAGTGATTGACCCGCTTCAAAATATACATCTGAAAATTCAACTTGCTCTTTGCGCTCTTCTGTAATTGTCATTGTTGCTACTATTGCATCAATTTCACCATTTTGAAGTAAAGGAATACGCGTTTTAGATGTTACTTCTTTTAGTTCAACCTTTGCATCTTCACCAATAATTCCTTTTGCAATCTCGTTAGCAATGTCAATATCGAAGCCTTCAATATCACCCGTGCTTGGATTTTTCAATCCGAACAGGCGCGTGTCATTTTTAACACCGAATACCATTGTTCCTGATTCTTTAATTTGTTCTAAAGCATTTTTCTCTCCATCACCAGAAGCTTCTTCACTATCCTCGCTTCCACAAGCAGCCAATAACACTAGAGACATCATTGCAACAAATAAAACTTTCCATAAATTCTTCGCTTTCATAAAATAAATACCCCCTCATTTTTTTAATGATTTAATATACGGCTAAGGAATGATTTTGCTCTTTCCTCTTTCGGATTCTCAAAAAACTCAGCCGGTGAAGCATCCTCTAAAATTTTACCTTGGTCAATGAAGATGACCCTATCAGCAACTTCTCTAGCAAACCCCATCTCATGGGTAACAACAACCATCGTCATTCCTTCTTTTGCTAAAGCCTTCATAACATCAAGAACCTCACCGATCATTTCAGGATCTAGAGCCGATGTAGGTTCATCAAACAGCATAGTCTCTGGACTCATTGCCAAGCCTCTTGCTATTGCAACACGCTGCTGTTGTCCGCCAGATAATTGTGATGGGAAAGAATCTGCCTTATCAGGAATTCCTACCTTATCTAAGTAATATCGTGCTGTCTTTTTTGCTTCTTCTTCTGATTTACCCAATACTTTTATTGGTGCGAGAGTAATATTTTGCAGAACTGTTTTGTGGGGATAGAGATAGAAATGTTGAAATACCATTCCGATATTTCTTCTTAACTTATTAATATCTGTTTTTTTATCGTTGACGACTATTCCATTTACTTCCAGTTTCCCTTCTGAAATGGTTTCAAGCTGATTGATGCAACGAAGCAGTGTGCTTTTTCCTGATCCAGAAGGCCCAACAATAACAACAACTTCACCTTTTTTAATCGTAAGGTTAATATCCTTTAAAACATGAAAATCACCATAGTGTTTATTTACATGCTCAAATACGATCACGGCACTCACTCCTAATAAAACATATTTGTGATTTTAAAAAACTATACTGCTAACGAATAATATTATTCTAAATATTAATATAATTCTAAAAATATAATAATATAAATGTAATGTTAGTTGCAACCAATACCTGAAAATAACTTATTTACCAACTATTTAGTTTGTTAGTATATTAACTATCTCAAGCCTTGTTATATAACTATTTTTCGAACAAAACTTCGTCCTTCAAAGATGAACAGTCCCATTCTTTTAATTCTAATTGCCCATCTAATATACGTGTTTACTCTGTTAACATATACCTTAATAATTCCGAATATTCATACAGTATTGAGCGGGTGCAATGCTGTGTTGTTATTTTACTTGCTTTTTTTTAAAAAAAGATGCAAAAAAAGTACTAATACACTTAAAATAATCATTGGATATGCAGACAAAGATGAAAAGTAGCCTTATAATAAAGTGAAACTTCGTTAGGTGCAGTGTTTTTATTCATCTCTCACTTAACTTTAGTTGTTGTCTAATCGCATCGGCTAATTTTTCAAGTCCTTGAGGCAGGAACAACGACTCAAAATAGCTACATCACAAGTCTTCGGAGTATGAGCAACATCCTATCGCTTGCCATTCAAAAGTGGAAGACACTTGCATACAACAAGAACAACTAGTTCTCGGCAGGATAGGGTATATCATTTGGAGCTGTGGATTTCCTACAATTTTCACTGACATTACTCTTGCTTGATGTTACACTGAAATAGTTTTCAACTTTGAAAATGTCACTCCAAGCTTCACAATGGAAAGATTTTGCCCCTAAATTATATGACGTGTGGGCAAACTAATTTTAAATTTACTATACTATTAGGTAGGTGACTGACATGTGTGGATTTGTTGGATGCATGCATAATGATACAAACATTAACTTAGAAGAAACATGCCGTAAAATGAATGCGGTCATTTCACATAGAGGCCCTGATGATGAAGGGTATTTTCATGATGAACACATTAACTTCGGCTTTAGACGATTAAGTATTATCGGTGTAGAAACAGGTCACCAGCCTCTTTCTTACGAAAATGATAGATATTGGATTGTTTTTAATGGAGAAGTATACAACTATATTGAGCTTCGACAAGAATTAATTGACCAAGGCTATACGTTTAAAACTGAATCTGATACTGAGGTAATCATTGCCCTATATAGCGCCATTGGGGAAGAGGCTGTGAAAAAACTTCGCGGTATGTTCGGATTCCTTATTTGGGACAAGCAAGAGAAGAAACTATTTGGTGCAAGAGACCCATTCGGCATTAAGCCATTTTTCTATGCTGAGCAAGATGGTGTCACATACTTTGCTTCTGAAAAGAAAAGTATCCTTCAAGCAATGGAAGGCAGTTTGGATCAGGAGTCTTTACAGCAATACTTAAGCTTCCAGTATGTTCCTGATCCAAAATCAATGACAGCAGAAATTTTGAAGCTTGCTCCGGGTCATTACTTCACTAAAAAGCTTAATGAAGAAATGGACATCCAATGCTATTGGAAACCGACATTCCGACCAATGAATTTAACAGAATCTCAGGCAATCGAAGAAATTCGTAATGTACTGACTGATTCCGTAAATATTCATATGCGTAGTGACGTTCCAGTCGGTTCATTCCTATCAGGCGGAATCGACTCTTCTATAATTGTGTCGCTTGCTAAGGAAGTAAATCCAAAGCTCAAAACCTTCTCTGTTGGCTTTGAACGTGATGGTTTCAGTGAGATAGACGTTGCTAAGGAAACAGCTGCAGCACTTGATTTAGAAAATATCAGCTATGTGATTTCACCAGAGGAGTACATGAAGGAACTGCCGAAAATTATCTGGCATATGGATGATCCGCTAGCTGACCCTGCAGCGATTCCTTTATACTTTGTAGCACGTGAAGCTAGAAAGCACGTTACCGTTGTATTATCTGGTGAAGGTGCCGATGAATTATTCGGTGGCTACAACATATATAGGGAGCCACATTCACTAAGAATGTTCGACAAAATTCCTAGCTGTATAAAATCGGCTATGCAAGTAATTAGCGCAATTTTACCGGATGGCGTTAAAGGAAAAAGCTTCATTGAACGCGGAGTTACTCCTTTAGAACAACGTTATATCGGAAACGCAAAAATTTTAGAAGAAGCAGAAAAGAAATTAATCTTTAAAAATCACCAAGCTAACTTGGATTATACAAACATCACTGCTCCAATATACGATTTAACAAAAGGCTTCGATGCTGTTACAAAAATGCAACATCTAGATATCTATACTTGGTTACGTGGGGATATTTTATTGAAAGCCGATAAAATGACAATGGCAAATTCACTAGAATTACGTGTGCCGTTCCTTGATAAGGAAGTCTTTAACGTTGCATCGAAACTGCATACTAACCAAAAAATCGCTAACAATACGACAAAATACATCTTGCGTAGAGCAGTAGAAGGCATTGTTCCAGACCATGTTCTAAACAGAAAGAAACTTGGCTTCCCAGTACCGATTCGTCACTGGTTGAAGAACGAGATGCATGATTGGGCAATAAATATTATCAATGAAAGCCAAACAGATTATTTATTAGATAAACAACAAGTGTTGAATCTACTTAATGACCATTGCGCCGATAAAGCAGACAATAGTCGTAAAATCTGGACTATTTTAGTCTTCATGATTTGGCATCAAATCTATGTTGAAGGTGTATACGACTTCAATACAGCAGCAATCGAAAGAAGCAGAGTTCTTGTTTAATTAGAAAAGCAAATTTTCCAAGGAAACATGGGGGCTGTACCCAAGAGTCATAGAATGACTTTTGGGACAGCCCTTTCCGCTTGTTTGCTCAAAAATAAAGGACAAGTCACACTTTATTTAGTACCTTTCATTTGTTTTTGTGTGTATGCTTACCGCCAACTCTTTTAGTTTGAGCATACCTTTCGAATATTTATTCTGCCATTTTTAGACAGTCCCGCTTTACTTATACTTAAAAATCATCCTCACTCCACTTGTGAGAAAAGAGTATTTCCTTCGTTGCTCGATATTGACTTGGAGACAGGCCGATTTCCTTTTTAAAGGTTGAACTGAAATAATTAGGAGTATTGAAGCCAAGCTCCATCGCTATTTGTTCAATTGCTTGATTAGTTTGGCGCAACAAAAAAATAGAACGCAAAATTCGAGTTAGTGTCAAGTAAGATACAAAGCTATGACCGGTTTCTTTTTTAAACAAACGACTAAAGTATGTGGGACTGAAATTAATGTTTGCTGCCACTTCATTCATAGAAATACTCTCAGCAAAATGCTCTTGAATATAATCAACGCTCTTTTGAACAGATATATTAGCTGGTATTTCATCATAATATCGCAAAGATAAATGATGCTTTGCTACTGCTCTTCTTGCTATTTTGGCATTTTCATAGGATTCCTTTAAAAGCAAAGGCTCACGGGCAAGCGAGCCCACCCCCATATAAAGCTGAATACCGTAACTTTCCCTTAAGAATTCAATGGTTTGAAGAATTGTATTTTCCCCCACCTTCCAAAAAGATGGTGTTGCAATCCCAGATGGAAGCTTTAACAATAGTGCCAAATGTTTATGAAAAGGCACAAAAGAAGCCTCACAGCCAATTTTGGACATCTCCTTTAAAAATGCATGTTGCACAACTGACGATGCCTCCCATCCTCCCGCCTTCTCACTATCAGGGTTCCTTATAAAACCTTGTATAACACACACTAAGTTCGGAATCTTCGTCGAAGAAATCTCGGATAGTTGCTGCGAAATATCTGTTACACCTTTATTCTCGCCTTTCAAAATTCCCCTCCAAAATAACTCACAATTCGATTTACAGTCTGATTGCAAATGTTCAAGTGCTAATTTTTTAAATGTACGAAGAAAACTATTCCTCTTAATTGGTTTTATAAAAAGCGATGAAAGCTGCAGTTCTATCGCTAATGGTGCTGTTTTGATCATTGATTGATCAAGAAGTGGGAATATAGTTATCCCCAAATACTGTTTTTTCATTCTTTGGACCTTAACCCAATCCAATAGTGAATTTACTTCTATTAAGACAATATCCTGCGATGATAACGGCTTTTCTACATCTACTTTAAAACTAGTAAAGTAGGAAAGATTCATCCACTCTTTTATTTTCAGCTTTTCTTGAGCATCTTCTATCAGCAATCGAACATGAATTGACATGGAAGCCCCCCCCCAAAAAAGTGTAACTATTCGTTACATTGCATTAACCAATAAGTAAATCAGTATTTTTCTATATAAAACAATATTTTTCTATTATATACGACAAATTTCTGTATCTTTGCGACAAATTTTTGTAAGGTAATTACCATTGTAATATAGTACAATCTTAAAAACAAGAATCTTTACTATAACAGATAGAATTTCTGGTATAGTTGGCATTTCCTTAAAACGGTGGGGGACTAATTAGGGAAATAGCAATTACATCACACAGGGGGAATATCAAGTGGCAAATACAGCACGCACATTGACAACTGATGAAATATTATCAGAAATCAACTATGAAGTATTCGTGAATATGGAATCATTTAATGAGCTTGTCAAAAAGAAAAACCGCTTCCTTTTCACAACAACATTCTTATTTTTAGTCGCATATTGTTTATTACCGATTTTAGCATTTACAGATGCGCTACAGACAAAAGCAGTCGGCAATATTACTTGGGTTTGGGTATACTCTATATCTCTATTTTTAATGACTATTATTCTCTGTACGGTATATGTTAAGCGTGCACAAAAATTTGATCAAGAAGCTGCAGCCGTCATTGCCGAATATCAGCAAAAGAAAGGCGGCAGACTATGAATCTCGTAACGATTGGCTTTTTCGTTGGTATTGTTGGCTTAACATTATTAGTTACTTATATTGCTGCAAAACGCACGTCCTCTGCAAATGATTTTTATACAGCCGGTGGCGGCTTGACTGGTTGGCAAAACGGATTGGCAATCGCCGGTGACTATCTATCTGCAGCTGCATTCCTTGGTGTATCCGGTGCAATTGCCCTGCAAGGATTTGACGGTTTCTTCTTCTCAGTTGGTTACGTTGTAGCAAACCTTGTTCTTCTATACATTGTCGCTGAGCCAATGCGTAATCTTGGAAAATATACATTGGCGGATATGCTAACTTCTCGCTTTAATGAGAAACGTATTCGCGGAATCGCAGCGACTTCTACGATTACAATTGTTATTTTATACATGATTGCTCAGCTTGTAGGTGCAGGCGCATTAATTCAAATGCTCTTCGGCATAGATTATTGGATAGCCGTTCTAATTGTAGGAGTTATGATGACAACTTACGTTTTATTTGGAGGCATGACAGCTACATCCTGGGTGCAAATCATCAAAGCATGCTTACTTCTGTTTGGAACCGCATTAATTTCTGTTCTTGTTTTATGGAAATTCGATTTTAATATTATGAAAATGTTTGATACAGTTGCCACTCAAACTGATCAAGGAGAGAATTTCTTAAATCCTGGGGTCAAATACACAAGTTCCATCGACTCCTTATCCATGATGATTGCTCTTGTACTTGGTACTGCTGGTCTTCCACATATTTTGATGCGTTTCTTTACAGTTAAGGATGCAAAGACAGCCCGTAAATCAATCACTTGGACAACTTGGATTACAGCAATCTTCTTCTCACTAACGATTTTCCTTGGCTTCGGTGCTGCGACATTCGTTGGACAGACTAACATATTAGCTGCCAACCCTGGCGGAAATTTAGCAGCTCCGTTGCTTGCTGAATATCTCGGAGGAAATGTACTTCTTTCCTTCATCTCAGCAGTAGCGTTCGCAACGATTTTAGCAGTAGTATCTGGTTTAGTATTAACAGGTGCTTCAGCTATATCACATGATATTTACGGTGAAATTATTAAAGATGGCAAATTGACAGCCAAGCAACAGCTAATGGCTGCACGCATTGGGTCAATATCAATCGCAGTTCTTTCCATTATATTGGCACTTGGAGCACAAACATTGAATGTATCGTTCCTTGTATCATTTGCTTTCTGTATTGGTGCTTCAGCGAACTTACCGGTAATTCTCTATACAATATACTGGAAAAAATTCAATTCCAATGGCGCTATAATCGCAATGGCGACCGGATTGATTTCCTGCCTAATTCTTGGTGCACTAGGTCCGAATGTTTGGAACCCTGAAGCCGGAAAAGCAATTTTTGTAGGAACGCCGCTTGTCAGCTTGTCAAATCCAGCAATTATTAGCGTACCGCTAGGTTTCTTTGCCGGATGGTTAGGATCCGTTCTTACGCAAAACAAAGATAGCAAAGTGAAAAATGAACGAATCTTTAATGAAATTCGCGTTAAAGCGAACACGGGCATATCGGTTTCAGAAGTATCACATTAATAAGCATTTAGCACTGTACCTGCATAGGTATGGTGCTTTTTATTTACATTAATCGTTAATAGAAGAAGACCGTTTGATAAGTAGTTTATAAAGCGCGGTCAACGGAAAAGATTGCGCTATCGGCAATTGGAATTGCTCCCTCGAGTATTGAATAGCGCGGCCTACGTAAAAAGAAAAGTGCAAGCGCCCCCTAATAGCACCGTATGAACTGGAGGGCCCCGACTTGAGATAAAGGAGAACGGAAATGTTTAGAACACCCCCGTATAGCGGCGACTAGCATAAGACGAGCCGGCTAGAAGGTTGCTCTTTACCTTCTAGCTGGACTGACCTATGACCTTGAGCCACGGCATTCGAAACTAGACAACACGAAGAACGTCAGTGATTCGATGTTGACTTATCACAGGGAGGTTGCCGAAGTTCACTAGGTGCTAGGCACTTGCGTTAGACAGCGCTAACTAATTTCAAAATTATATACTTAACTTTTAAGAAAACTTGCCTTTAGCAAGCCTGATAAGGAGAAGCAAAAGGTCTAGTTGCACTTATACTATAGACCTTAAATTGGCGACTACCCGGTCTTCCACCTCGTTACCAATTTACATACTTTCTTATAGTGCAAGCAAAATGGGAAGAGCCTTGAGCCCTTCCCGTCCTCTTATAACCATAAATCTGCATTAATTAATGCCGGTGGCCGTTCACCCTTTAATGCAGCTACAACGTTTTCAGCTGCAAACATGCACATATCCGTTCTTGTTTGCAAGGTTGCCGAGCCGATATGAGGCAGCGCCACAACATTATCCATTTTCAACAATGGATTATCTGTTGGCGTGGGTTCTTCTTCAAATACATCTAAACCAGCACCAGCTATTTCCTTATTTTGAAGAGCTACAATTAGTGCAGCTTCATCAACTGTTTTTCCCCTTGAGCCATTTATGAAAAAGGCAGTATCTTTCATTAACTTGAATTCCTTCTCCCCTATTAACTTCTCTGTTTCAGAAGTTAATGGTGTCATCAAACAGACAAAGTCCGATTGCTTCAGTAAATCCTCTAGGCTACAATACGTCGCCTTATACAATCTTTCTGCTTTTTCATTACGTGAGCGATTATGATATAAAATGTTCATATCAAAGCCAAGATGTGCTCTTTTGGCAATTGCCGTGCCAATACCGCCCATGCCGATTATTCCTAATGTTTTATGATGGACATCCAACCCAAACTGCTTCCCTCCAACCGGTGCTTTCCACTGTCCGCTCTTCACATAGGCATCCAATTCTGTAAAACGGCGAGCCGTCGCAATGATTAATCCGAACATCGTATCTGCTGTCGTTTCATTCAATACACCTGGGGTATTAGTAGCCAATATTCCACGTCTTGATAGTGCAGGAATATCAAAATTATCATAGCCAACAGATATTGTTGCCGACACTTTTAAAAGTGGAGCATGATCGAGCAGTTCATCATTAATTAATAAATCTGCTCCTATTATTCCAACTGCATCTTGTATCTCCTGACAAAATGCTTCATAGTTTTCCTTCGTTACCTTATCAAAAACTATAAGATTGCAATGTTCCCGCAAATATTGATCTACTGCAACTGGCAGTTTCTTATAACTAACTACTTTAGGTTTCATAGAATAAAGTCTCCCTTCCCTTCCTCTTGCATCCATCATAACAAAAAGCATCATTTTATAAATAGAATATTTAGATTAATCAACATAAACAAACACTCACCCTTATAAAGGATGAGTGTTTTTGTGATTAACTTCACTTTAGGTTCAATACAGTTACCTTTTCACGTGTCATTGACTCAATGCTTTTACGAATACCTTGTGTCCCTGTTCCTGATGACTTAACACCAACAAATGGGAAATGATCCGGTCCACGTTCCGTTCTTCCGTTAATTTGAACAGACCCTGTTTCAAGCTGCTCCGCTAAAATGAACGCCTTACTAGCGTCTTTTGTGAAGATACTTGCTTGTAATCCAAATTCAGATTCATTCGCTAACGTTACAGCTTCCTCATCAGAGCCTACACGAATAACTGGAAGCACTGGTCCAAATGGTTCCTCCCAAGCAATTCTCATATCCGGAGTAACATGATCTAAGAGCGTTGGGTAAATCAAATTTTCTTCTCGTTTATTGCCGGTAATCAGTGTCGCTTTTTTCTCAAGTGCATCATCAATAAGTCCTTGAACAAAATCTGCAGATCCATTATCAATTAATGGAACAATGACACTGTTATCTTCAGGCGAACCAACTGTTAGATTCTCTATCTTTGCTTTCAGCATAGCAACAAGCTCATCTGCTACAGTTTCATGAACTAAAACGCGTTTAATCGCTGTACAACGCTGACCTGAATAAGAAAATGCCCCTGCTACAATATGGTCAGCAGCATAAGCTAATTCAGCATCCTCGCGAACAAGAGCCGGATCCTTACCTCCAAGCTCCATGACAAGCGGTACCATTTTTGTTTTTCCTGCAATTCGATAACCATTACTTGAGCCGCCTGTAAATGAAATCATATTAATATCACGATGTTCAACAAGATAATCGCCAATGACCGATCCGCGACCTGTCACCAAGTTCAGAACACCTTTTGGCAAGCCCGTTTTATGTAAAGCTTCAACTAGTTTAATGCCGCTTATAGCACCCTGTGTTGCTGGCTTGAACACAACTGCATTACCAGAAATCAACGCTGGGGCTATTTTGGAAGCGGATAAGTTTACTGGGTAATTAAATGGAGAAATAGCTAATACGACACCAAGCGGCACACGATGAACGATGGCAACCTTATTGCGAGATCCGCCTACAAAGTTTTCTCCCATCATGCTCTCACCATGCATGTGGTATGCTTCCTCGATTGTATATCGAATATAATCTGCTGTTCGCTCCACTTCTTTTAACGCATCATTACGAGCTTTACCAACTTCTTGCATGATTACTTCTGCAATTTCTTCTTTATTAGCTAATAAATTGTCGATCCAATTATATAAATATTCGCCTCTTTCTCTAACAGTTAAAGCAGCCCAGTGTTTTTGAGCATATTTAGCGCCTGCAACTGCTTCATCAATTTCTTCTCTAGAAATTGCTTGAACTACTCCCACTTCTTTATCTAAATAAGGGGAAGGAATGCTAATCGTGTCACCCGAAGCACTTTTACGCCATTCCCCATTTATGTAATAATCATATACTTGACTCATTAAGGAATCCTCCACACAAAAATGATCTTTCTCTTATCGTTTATATTTTGCCACTAACATTTCTTAAATATTATCGAGAACCAAAAATAATACAATCTTTAGTTAGCGCAAAGCACCGAACTAACTTAGTTTACCAAATAATCTCGATCTTTAATGTTAGAAATATTTAACTGTAAACAATAGCGTGAAATGATTAGAAGTTCACAATAATCATTCAAGTGAAGAATGATATTTTCCCAAAACAAAAGGACCATCGAAGCAGTCTTTTTTGACTTCTCAATGGTCCTCTATTATGTTAAGCGCTATTGTTGTTTTCACTGCGGTCAGGCCCTTTTTTCTTGGGCATGCGCCAATCTTAACAGAGCTTAATTATTAATATATTTCTCAAATACAAATCCGTAATCTTTTAAATGGTATTGCTCACGAGAAGCCGTTAACCATGCAAAGCTAAACTCCGTCAACTCTTTAAATGTGCCAACCAACGCATTCTCGCTAGTTTTAGCATGTTGTAGAACAAGAGACGCTTTATCTAAACTAGTAGTAGCGGCATTCATTAGGAGCTCATTCTCATACGTGATTTCAGATATGTGAATAAGTGACTTATAAAGATCCTTTAACTGTTCAATTTGATCCTTTCTCACATCAATATCGAATATAATATTACCGATTTTAAACTTAATCTCTACATCAAGATCGATTCTGCCTGCTGTTTCCAACATCACATCCGAAATCTTATTCTGTGCATATGTATATCTCTTTAGTACCCTTTTCGAGGATACCGCATTAGCACCATCTACGTGGATTAGAGCAAAATTAGTGAAGCAATATTCATCTGCTTTTGTCTTGATTAGAAAGTAAATCTTCTCGTCATCTTCATTCATTAAATAATCATCTGCATCCGTCTTGTCAAAATCTGCAGGAGAGATAATTTTACCAACATCACTTAAACCTAATGCGTCTGAAGCAAGTTTCTTGAACATGAAATCATCCTTTCTTATTCATCCTATTTATAATAAGCACTAATTCCCCTTCAACTTAAGCTACAAAATCTAGGATGTACAAGATAGTGCCCGTGAAAACTACTCACTTTATAATTTCATTTTAGGATATGTTATAACTAGTTAAAAGGAAAATTTTTTTATTTACATTACAATTCATCAAAAATCATTGAAATCGGAGTGACAAATTTGAATTATCTGTTAGTTGGACTTGCTGGTTCACTAGGAGCAATCTTGCGTTATACATTAAGTTTTTTCCTATTCCATGAAACCACCTTTCCCTTTTCTACATTATGTATAAATTTAATAGGTTGTTTTCTTCTGACCTATTTAACAGCAGGTATATTCTCAAAAAACAATATTTCCGCAAACATGAAGACTGCGATTGGAACAGGATTCATCGGCTCTTTTACAACTTTTTCAGCATTTAGCGTCGAAACAATAACGTTGTTTACAAACGAAGAATATGCCCTTGGAATCACTTATATAGCCGTTAGCTTGATTGGCGGACTACTAATGAGTTCCTTCGGGCTTCACCTTCAGAAAAAGAAGGTGACTGTATGACTTTTATGCTTGTTGCGTTAGGTGGTTTTTTGGGTGCAATCAGTCGTTTCATCATCAGTCAGCATTTTTCTAAAAATACTGTTATTCCAGTAAGTACCTTGACAGTTAATTTAATTGGCTCTTTACTTTTGGGTATCTTAACTGGATTGAAGCTCCAATCCAATGTCACCCTTTTATTAGGCACTGGCTTTTTAGGGGCATTCACAACCTTTTCAACGCTATCTTTTGAAATGGTCAAAATGATGCAAAGTAAACAAAAAAACAAATGTATAATCTATTTGTTTTCTACATACGTTGGTGGCATATCTATAGCATATATAGGATTTTTAATAGGAAAATTTTTTTCATAAAAATGATTAATGGTCAGTTAAGCGGGTATATATAAATATGACGGGAAAGTAAAACCTCTCGTCATAAGAACCACGGTGGTCGGTTGCTTAAAGTTTATGTGAGAAAGCTAATGAATACTCCATTAATTAGTAGCTTTTGACTAAACTTAACCATTAATACAGCTGCCAGACAAAGCAAATGTATATTTACATGCGCCTAGTCATAAAACACTGCTTCCATTCTAGTGATAGTTGTTTTTCAGAAAAGGAACGCAAACTTTAACAATGATTGAAAATCTTTAGCAAAAGGATTTTATTACGAATGCGTACGCAATGTAAACGATACCTGTTGCTATTGAAAAGAAAAAGTTAATGAGCTTCCACTTATCAATATAAAAGTAGTTACAAAAAGAATGAAAGCAATGTTTAAACGCTTCCATTAAGTCAGTAACATACTTGTTGTTATGGTAAATGAAAGTGAAACAAAACAAACCGTGCTTTTATTACCCAAGAAGTGAAAAAGCAGTAAAAGTTAGCATGTGTGCGTTTTGCGAAGCTTCCACTTCAGTAAAACAATGTTATGCTACAAAAGGAAAGCATATGTCTCAAACGATGAAGCAATATTTAGAGTAACATAGTGTTTGAAAAAGGAAACTTAAGTAAAGTAATAAGGTGATATCTTACGACAGGCTTTGTCGCAAAGAAGCAAGTGAGAGAAAACCATTGTTTAACGGAACAATCTTTTTAGTGATATAACACCTATAGTTACAATAAATTGAAAGTTTGAGCAATCAGAGGTCCATCTTTAAATTCCTCCCTTTTCGACAGCGGAAAAGGAAAAGCAACCACCACCATATTTCATCACATTCAATAATACTTATATATTCCTCAAATAGAACTCCTGACACCAAACAAAGTCAGGAGTTCTATTTAATACTGCATAACTACTACTAAGACTCTTACTTCCAACCAAAGACAATGGTACTTAAATATTTTTTCATCCTATTTGTAAACATTTCAGCCCATTCTCTTCAACAAGTTAAATTCATAGATGCATTTATATAATTGATAAAAATATACATATTACTATCATTCAATAGATAAATCAAAAACGGAGGGACACAATGAAAAGAAATATTTTATTCAAACTGAGTATGTTTCTGTTATTTTCCTGCATTTTGACGGGGTGTGCAAAAACAGCGGCAAATCAAGAAAAGGACATTGAAGTTATTTGGGATGTGCGTAATGAGTACCATTCAAATGATAATCTGCTCTTTCGGGTATTTCCGGATCCGAAGCTTACCTCCGGTGAATCATATGAATATTTAATTCATTTCACCGAGCCATTTGATACATTTGAAGGAAAGAAGCTTGCAATTTATGCCTATCATAAAGACACAGATGAACGTGTAACAGCAATGTCACCAGCGACCATCACTAAGCCAAGCCCCGGTTATTCCAGCCTAGAGCGGTTTACTACTACATTTGAGCTACCGTATAAAGGATTATGGAGATATGAAATCGTTTTAGATGAGGAAGTATACGGAGATGTTATTTTAATGGTGAACTAATATGTTTTTAAAACCCTCTCTGTTTAATAAATAATTATTTCTTGAAACCTTTTATTTTTGCAAACGTATTTAAAATATAGTTATAATAGCATTTAAACTCTAAAATAAAGGACTGAAGAATATGCTAAAAAAAATTCTTAAATCCATATTGGGCAGCAGCAGTCATAAGCATAGAAGATATTCATCAAGTAGCAGCCGTCGTAGCTATTCACGAAAACATAATCATTACGGCCATAAGCATTATAAAAAAGGCTATAAAAGAAGTAGTTTCAGCTCTCGCAGTTTTTATAGCAGCTGAGCGAAAACAATAATACTATGTTGCATTATTTTCTGGAGAAAAAACTCCACACAATTTTTAAAGAGTATATTGAACGAGAAACAGAGTATAATTTATCAGAAATCCTTGGGATGGGTTCCTATGGAGTTGCTTATTTGCTAATTCATAAGCAAACGAAGGAAAAATTCGTAATGAAACGCTTGAGGGCTAAGCATCGAAAAAGTGCCAAAACAAGAAGCAAATTCCGTCAAGAAATCGATATGTTAAAATCGATCCAACTTATTAACATTCCTGCTGTTCTAAATGAGGGAGAATTAAATAATACCCCATTTTATATGATGGAATATATTGATGGACATACCTTTGAACATATTATTTTTGAAGAAAATCAACAATTTTCCGAAGCTGAATCGTTACAGATTACAAAGCAACTGTTTGAAATCGTCATGATTCTGCACAACAAAGGAATTGTACATCGCGATTTAAGGATTCCAAATATTTTGATTCGAAATGAACAACTGTACATTATCGATTTTGGCTTATCGGCTTATATGAAGGAAATCAATGATATACACTCAATCAAAAATCCGAAAAAAGCTGAAAATCATATTAGTGATTTATATTATATCGGTCATTTCCTGTTGTATTTGCTTTACTCCAATTATGAACCTTCAAATAAAAAGGAACGAAGCTGGCAAGAAGAGCTACAGCTTTCAGATGATATCCGAAACTTTATTGAACGTCTACTGCTTATTCAACCAGCATTTTCAAGCACCGCTGAGGCCTATGAAGCACTTTTGCAAAGAACAAAAGCGCAAGCACCCCCTAATAGTACCGTATGAACTGAGGCTCTTGCGGATGAGAAACATAGCGACAAAGATATGCGGAATCGACCCTTAGTCGCTGTCCCTCGACTTTCGGACCGATTCCGCATTTCAGTGTTGACTTATCATAAGGAAAGTAATTTCCTAAAACAGAACAAAAAACGAACAATAGAACCTATTTTTACGGATTCTTTGTTCGTTTTTTTCTTTTTTAGCTTCTCAAATGCGAAAGTCGTTCATAAACTTCAGTAAGATTGTTGCAGCCTAGCTTCAAAACCTTGTCTATAAAAATGCACCATAGCTTTGCCGTTACTTTTGCATCCTCCAATGCATGATGACGATTCACGATTGGTATTTCATAATGGTCACAAAAATCTTCTAATTTCACAATCTTCAAGTCAGGATCGGCTATCCGGTAAAGAAATGAAGTGTCTAGTACCCGATGCTTAAAAGGTGTCCGAAAAAGCTGCCAGCTCGCATGCTGTAAAAAATTTTTTTCATGACTAGAATGATGGGCTACCAACGTACTATTTTGTGCAAATTGAAAGAATTGTACAAGTACATCTGATAATGGAGGAGCGTCCTTCACTTGTTCATTTGTAATGGCTGTCAAATCTGTAATTTGGTCTGAAATGACATTTTTGCATTGAATTAGTGAATAAAATGGCTGATCTTCTTGAATAATACCATCACATATTTTGATTGCTCCAATTGAAATGATTTCATCCCCTTTTTCCGGGTAAAAACCAGTAGTTTCAATATCTAGTACAACTACATTTAATTTATTTAAAGGGACCTTTAATACCTCATCCTGACGTATTTCTCTTTGAATTTGTCTTAAATAAGCCATTTGTTGAGCACTTTGAATATTTTGCCCGCCTCTTAAATTACTGCTAGTAAGCCGAGTTTGAACGCCTTTTATAAAATGAACAAACGGTTCAAATGCCATGTTAAACACCCTTTTTTATAAGGTTTATCACAAAGCGATGAAGATTTTCGCCATCTTTCAAAATTCTTTTAATCTCTTTTTTTTGCTCCCGATTAAGTTTATTTACTTTTAAAAAATGTGTATCCTCATACATAACTACTTGAGATAATGATAACCTGTATTGCAACAATCTCTGAAAATTCACAGCCGATGTCTCCAATATTTTTTTATACGCAGGCATTAATGACAACCTCTTCATTCTGTTATCCGTAGATATCTCCATTATCCCTTCCTTTATTGATAAGATTCGAACAGCATTGACATACGGAATAAAGGCTGAATACTTCAAATCAATTGCCCCAGTATGTTCCCCCGTTTTACTTACAAGAATTTGCCCTAAAGGACTAATTGCCTTCTTAATATGCATGACATTATCCATAAGCCTTCTCAACAAAAACGGATTTTTCTCTTGAAAGTCAAAAATATAAGCTTTTAATTCTTCCACATATTGTCTTTCCCCATATAAACATCGGGAATCAAAAAATATTTGCAGGTTTCTTATCGATTCCCAGCTACCCTCATCCATCCAGCTATAAAGCTGATTTTTCCACTCTTCCAATGATTTGCACCATAAAGGATTAGAACTCATAATATTACCCTTACAATACGGATAACCGACAATGGATAAACCGTAGGATATTTCCTTTCCAAGTTGAAGAAAATAATCCCTATTTTCATCAGAAAAAATTTGATAAATAATCCCATGATCTTGATCACTAATTAACCCTTGTTCGCATCGACCTCCGCTTCCGGCAATAAACCAGCAAAAGTCACAAGGAGGACTTTCAATACTCAGCCTAGCAACAGCTATTTCAAAAACTTTTAACATAACGGTATCATGGAAACTATTTAATGAAATCGTATCAGAAAGGTGACTATAAATGTTTTTTTCCTTCCATTCCTTAATAGCTTCATACGTTTCCAATGTTGACATAACACACTTCCTTCAAACTTATTAAGAAAAGCATAAGCACCCCGCTTAGCACCGTATGAATTGAGACCCTTGCAGGTGAGAGTCACTACAACGAAGTCATGCGGCCGTGGGTTTAGTTGTTCTTCTTTATTCTTCGTATGAGATAAAGAAAACGCAAAGAACGTAGCGATTCGATGTTGACTTATCGTAAGGAGGAGAGCAAGGTGCAGCACTATGTGCTCGGGACCGGAGCCAGGTAGCACTATCTTCGTTCAAAATTTTATTTCTGTATAATCTTAAGAAGTCGAATACAGCAAAAGCCTCTAAAAAGATAGAGGCTTTTTGCTATTTATACACTCTTTTTTATATCACTTTCTACAGACATTTGTTCTGGATATCCATAGCTACCATGCTCACTCATATCCAAGCCCATAATTTCTTCTTCTTCAGATACACGAAGTCCGCCTAAAACTAATTTGATTACATATAGGATGATGAAGGAAACTACAAATGCGAATGCTCCAGATGCAGCAACACCCATCGCCTGTACTCCTAATTGACCTAAGCCACCACCGTAAAATAAACCTGCTTGCCCTCCCCATTGATCTGCTAATTCCGGTGTTGCAAAGAAACCAGTTGATAATGTTCCCCAAACACCAGCAGCACCGTGTACTGATAAGGCAAATATAGGATCATCCACTTTTAATTTTTCGAACAATTTCATACTGAAATATACAAGTACACCAGCGATTAGACCAATTACTACAGATGCCCAAGGATCAACGAAAGCACAAGATGCTGTGATTGCAACCAATCCTGCTAAAGCTCCATTCAGAATAGTCGGAATGTCAGATTTCCCTAACATTAACCATGAAATAAATGTTGCAGCAACTGCACCGGCTGCAGCAGCCAAGTTTGTATTCAGTGCAATAAATCCAAATGATGCACCTTCTACAGATACTGTACTTCCTGCGTTAAAACCAAACCAGCCTACCCATAGAATAAAAACACCTAGTGCCGTATAAACTTGGTTATGTCCAGCGATATTATTAACTGAACCATCTCTATTAAACTTACCAATTCGAGGCTTAAGTAAAATTGTAGCAGCTAAAGCACCCATCGCACCTGTTAAATGAACAACTGTAGAACCCGCGAAGTCTTGCTTGCCGTGCCCGCTCAACCAACCGCCGCCCCAAATCCAATGTGCAACAACCGGATAAACGATTAATCCAAAAAGAATTGTAAATATAACATAAACTGGAAATTTAGCTCTCTCAGCGAATCCGCCAAGCGCAATCGTTACTGCAATACCAGCAAAAGCTGTTTGGAAAACGAAGAATACTGTTTTCGCTAAACCATCACCCTCGACAAGATCTCCACCATAGAAGAAACCTGTCATTCCCACAAAGAAATTTCCATTGTCTCCGAAAATAAATGCATAACCTGCAGCCCAAAATACTAATGATGCTAAACCGAATGTGAAGATGGTCTTACCTGCGATGTGCCCTGCATTTTTCATTCTTGTTGAACCAGCTTCAAGCATAACGAATCCGCCAATCATAAAAATAACTAAAATTGCAGCAACCATGGTCCAAAGACTATTCATTAAATAAATTGCATCCATCCTAATTCCTCCTCTTTTTCGGTATTGATATTTCCTTACACATTGATGTAAGGAAATCTAACAATTAACTTTATATACTAAATTTACCATCATTTTGTAATTTGTCAATATATTTTGAAAATTAAATCTAATTAAACTTGACATGAAATTTTATTGAATAATTCCATCTTTCAAAATCATACTCTCTCATCCGAAATTCACAATCGCCCTTAATCCCTTGGTACCATTCGTGTCGATGAAATAACCAATACCCCTCCTTTCGCATCAGCTCATTCATTTAAAACGTTTTCATTTCAGGAGGATATTTTCTCAATATAACAAAAAACTTAAACTCTTTTTAAGCTGTTAGGATGATAGTCATATTGACCTAGACTTCTAATACAGGTGATTAAAACTTTTACAATTGTTAAAAAGAACAAAAGTGTAAGCGCTCCGTTTATTCATAAGCTACCTCTCTTTCAGGAAGTAAAAACGGATTTGCTACTGATCCGCCTTATGATGGTCGATGCTAAACGTGCTGAATCCGCATTTCATTGTTGATTTATTATAGGAAGGTTCATGAAGTTCACTAGATACTGAGCGCTGGCGCTATACGACGGTTCACTCTACTCAAACCTACCTATCTTATAGAATATATATAATTTCCCAACCAAAAATAAAAGCCCGTCAAAAAAGTCAGATTGCGACTTTTAGACAGACCTTATATTTCATTATTTATTTAATTCTCGAACCATTAATTAAATCGGCCGCTTATTGAGTTTTGTTTTTCATAAGCCACATAAGAACCATTATGCACATGTACTTGACCATTCTCAATCCAAGCTGTTTTTGTAAAAAGCCTTTGCTAAAAATAGCAATCATGACTGATTGCTATTGGTAAGACCTTCTTCCTTTTTAGCCAATGCAAAATATCTAGTATAAAGCAAAAAAGCACAAGCCTTCCAAATGGAAAACTCATGCTTTGTATCATAATAAAATAAAAAACCACCAAACAGTTATGTATGGTGGAGACGGTGGGAGTCGAACCCACGTCCAAAGATATTGCCACTTAAGCTTCTACGAGTGTAGTCGATTTATTGGCATTTCGCAAATGCTTCGGCCAATCGACAGGCTTCCACATTGCTAGTCTGGTTATTCTCTTCCTTTTCCCTCAGACGGCGAGATCCGGCGTAGTCCACTTAAAGTGAGTCCCTTACCCTACCACATGGACGATGGAGGGAGGAACAGCTATCGACTGTTATTAAGCAGCGAAAGCTAGGTTGTTGTTTTGTTTGCCAGTTATTGGCTTTTGCGTTTTTACGAGGCCGACCCCTCGACTCGCAACTTAAGCTCAAACTACCCCTGTCGAATCCGTAACGTCCCCATGATAAAAAGGAACGAACGAAAATGAATAGCAAGCTCGAGATGCTCTATTCAATTGTCATTCTGTAATAGCATTATATCATATGCAGTGAGAAATGCAATTGTCAGTTCCTGCATCCTTTGCCAACGACATTACTTTTGACGATCGCGGAAAGCACGTTCAATATCGCGTTTTGCTTCTTTTTTCTTCAAATCTTCACGCTTGTCATATTGCTTTTTACCTTTACCAACACCAAGCAATACTTTAGCAAAACCATTTTTCAAATATACCTTTAATGGAACAAGTGTATAGCCTGTCTCTTTCGTAATACCGATTAATTTACTGATTTCACGTTTATGAAGCAACAACTTTCTTACACGTAGTGGATCATGATTATAGCGATTCCCTTGCTCATAAGGGCTTATATGCATATTGTATAAGTAAACCTCTCCGTTTTGAATACGTGCATGAGCATCCTTCAAATTCAAACGAGAAGCACGAATCGATTTAATTTCTGTCCCTTGAAGCACAATTCCCGCTTCGTATGTTTCTTCAATAAAATAATCATGGTATGCTTTTTTGTTTTGGGCAACTTGCTTACCCATACCTTTTGCCATGTGAAACCCTCCTGACGTCCCTTAAAGCAACTGCTTATCTGTCTTCTTTAATGATAGCCGAAAGAGAGCCTATTGAAAAGGCTCTCTCCTAAATTAACGCTTGTTCTTGCGCTTGCTTTTCGGAGCATTCTCGAAGAATTTCTTCTTGCCTTTGCTCGGAGCGCGTCCCTTACCATTTCCTCCAGATTTCGAAGCTTTAGGCTTTCTGCGTGAACGGTCTCCACCATTTCCATTCGATGAAGTTGCATTCCCTTTTCCTTTGCGATCGCCACCTGCTTTGAAGACACGCATTTCCGTGTTCTCTCTGCGACGCGTATTTTTCATGCCGGCAATTTCAAAGTCGATGGCGCGTTCGTCCTTATCAACATTAATGACTTTTACACGAACCTCGTCACCAATTCGGAATACCTTCGCCGTCCGTTCACCAATCATTGCTAAATGGCGCTCATCGAAACGGTAGTAATCATCGTTCATTGCACTGACATGGACAAGTCCTTCGATTGTATTCTCAAGTTCCACGAACATACCAAAATTCGTAACAGAACTAATGATACCATCGTATTCCTCGCCAACTTTATCGAGCATGAATTCTGTTTTCTTCAGATCATCGGTTTCACGTTCAGCATCTACTGCTCGACGTTCACGCTTAGATGTATGCTCAGCAATCTCTGGCAATAATATTTTCCATTTGTCTCTCGTTTCTTTACTCAAATCACCTTTAATTAAGTACGTTCGGATTAAACGATGAACAATTAAATCCGGATAACGACGGATTGGTGATGTAAAGTGTGTATAAAACTCTGTTGATAATCCAAAGTGACCTAAGCTGTCCTCATGATATTTTGCCTGTTGCATTGAACGAAGCATCACTGTTGAAACAACCATTTCTTCAGGCTTACCTTCAACAGCCTCAATAATTTCCTGAAGTGCACGTGGATGAATCGAGTTTGCTTTTCCTCTCACCACTAAGCCAAAATTCGTAATGAACTCGAAGAAACGTTGTAGTTTTTCTTCTTTTGGATCTTCATGTATACGGTAAATAAACGGCACTTCCATCCAGTGGAAATGTTCTGCTACCGTTTCATTTGCCACTAGCATGAATTCTTCGATTAATTTTTCTGCAACAGAACGTTCGCGCAAAATAACATCTGTCGGATGGCCTTCCTCATCTACAATTACCTTTGATTCTTTAAAATCAAAGTCGATTGCACCACGCTTCATTCGTTTCGCACGAAGAATGCTCGCAAGCTTTTCCATTCGCTCAAACATCGGAACAAGCGGCTCGTAATGCTCACGCAATTTCTCGTCCTGATCAACTAAAATCTTATTCACATCAGAGTAAGTCATTCGTTCCGTTGTTTTAATGACACTTTGGAAAATTTCATGATTTACAACGTGACCTTCTGCATCAATCTCCATATCACACGATAGTGTCAGACGGTCGACCTTCGGATTAAGCGAGCAAATGCCATTTGACAAACGATGCGGAATCATCGGGATTACACGATCGACTAAATACACACTTGTCCCGCGGTCAAAAGCTTCCCTATCGATTGGGCTACCTTCTGTTACATAATGGCTGACATCAGCAATATGAACACCTAACTTGTAGTTGCCGTTTTCAAGTTCTGTTACTGTGACAGCATCATCTAAGTCCTTCGCATCGGCTCCATCAATCGTTACAATAACCTGATCACGCAGGTCGCGGCGATTTTCCAAATCACTTTCTGCGATAACCTCAGGTGTTTGCTGAGCTTGATCTAGTACATCCTGTGGAAACTCAAGCGGCAGACCATTACTGTGGATGATTGATAAAATGTCCACACCCGGATCATTTTTATGACCCAATATTTGAATAACTTCTCCTTCGGCACTAACACGTCCTTCTGGATAAGCCGTAATTTTAACAACAACCTTATGTCCATCAACCGCACCCATATCAGCAGTATTCGGAATAAAAATGTCATT